>Ga0070732_10000028_pt1 | contig 163407 bp, 126 predicted proteins | sample Coa_R1_5_FD_66449 | JGI IMG/M metagenome (GOLD analysis project Ga0070732, IMG submission 66449) | Surface soil microbial communities from Centralia Pennsylvania, which are recovering from an underground coalmine fire - Coalmine... | ecosystem: Environmental > Terrestrial > Soil >... | reverse complement strand
ACTCACCCGGTCGCCACTTTACTCATGGATTGCTCCACTTTCTCGTTCGACTTGCATGTGTTAGGCACGCCGCCAGCGTTGATTCTGAGCCAGGATCAAACTCTCGTTTGAAACCTGATGGTTCCTCTCGACGGGTCATCTACGCCCGAGCTCCAGCAGTTTCCCGCCTTCACCCGTTCGCCGATAATCAAAAAGAGGAACCGCCATTTCGGTTAAATCCCAAATCTCTTTGGGACGGAATCACCGAAACGGCCTGATTTTGTGAGAATCACTCGGACTTGAATCCGCGTTTCATCTCACGACTGGCACGTTCAACCTTGTTGTCAAAGACCTGTTAGCACTCCGCCTGAGCGGCGCTTTCAGGTACCCCGGCATCGCCGAGGGTCCTCGAATCCGGCCCCGAAGCAAGCTTCGAAGCCGTCATCTCCTCAGCCTTTTCAGGCCTTAGAGACGAACCTTACAAACATAGCGCGAGTTGCCGCTTTCTGTCAACGCGTTTGCGCGGAAACCGCGGGGCGAATCTCATTTATTAACAACCGTTCACACCCATCATCGGCACATCGCGGCGACACACCTGTCGCAACCCGGAATCGCCGGGCACTCGCATGTTGACAGCTAAGCACCAAGCACTCACGGCTCAGTACTCGCATTCTGAAAAGATCTCTTTTAAGGCTGTTAAACCCTTCAGGAACTCAAGTTCCCGAATATGCCCGCAGGACTCGCCCTGGGCTTTTAAGAGTGGCTTCCTCATTTGATGATCGAAACCGGACTTTCGACTCACTTTTTCCGGCTGACCACGGCTGCACTGGCTGGTTGCAACTGCCGGGATCTCGTCCCGGCCGCTTTCAGGCCACATCCTTATTGTCGTGTTCCTTTATATCAGAGGTCGCGCCGATGCACAAGGGCAAACCAGAGATTTCGGAAGCTATCAGTAAGTAAGTCGCTAAAGAACTGCTTTTCCGCATGAAGCGAAGTTGATCCTGATAGTCAGCTAACGGCAAACCGCCGTGCGATCCGATGTACAATCCCCGCGCATGTTTTGTCCGCACTGTGGCAGCTCGAATATCGACGGCTCCTTAGTATGCTCGGCCTGCGCGCGACCGCTCGCCGCGCCCGCGCCGCCTCCGCCTATGCCGCCCGGCGCCGCACCGTCGCAGTTCACCGCTGCCGCGCCTGCGCCGTTCGCCGCCGCCGCTCCCGCACCGGCTCTGGCGTATACCGCGCCAATCTCTTCTGCGCTGTCGGCCCCGCCGCGCATTATGCATGTGCTCGGTGGAATTGGCATCGCCGTGATGGTTCTGCTGGGCGCGCTCTATGCCCTGGGAATGCCCGTGCCGGCGCTCCCTAATGAAGCGCAGGCGATTGGATACAGGTTCGGAAGGCTCCTGGTGGTGGTCGTTGTTCCTTTTCTGGTTGCTTATCCCATCGCCGGCCGGCGCAAAGCCAGGAATCCCAATCTGTTTGCGGGACTCTTTTGCGGCATCGCTCTGTTCGTGCTCTTCATCCACGCTTCCGGATCGCTGGCCGCTGGCTCATTCCAGTCTGAGACCACCGACCAGAAAGTCGCACGCCTCATGCGCGAAGCCGGAGGGCAGCCGGTGCGCAAGTCGTTTTTCGGCGAGCCCAAAACCGACGCCATGATGCGCGATTTTTTCAAGCAGATCATCGCCATCAACAAGGACTACCAGGCGGAGATGGATAAGCTCGACGTAGGCGACGTAGGCAAACTCAACACGCCCGAATCCTTCGCCGACCCCGACTCCGTCACCGGCGCGCTGGCCCAGCTACGCGCCGCTTACGAGCTTGACGCCCGCCAGGAGCAGCGCATGCGCGACGTCCTGGAGAATTTCCGCCGCTCCTTCGACAATCTCTCGTCTTCCGATCGCGACTCCATGATCAAAGGCTTCAATGAAGGTCTGGCCAAGGTCATGCCCACGCGCCAGCGCGCGGTCACTACCGAAAAAGCCTGGGTTGACGCCATGGACGATGTCTACGGCTATGCCCGCGCCCACCATGATCAGTTCTTCCTGCTTGACGGCCACCTGAAGATCGCCGGCGACGACGTGCTGCAGGAATTCAACAACCGCATCCACGCCCTGAACGCCGCCCGCCAGGACTTTGTCCAGGCCAAGGCCGCCTTCGACAGCCTTCAGGGCCAGACACTGCAGAAGAACGGCCTCACCCGCGACCAGACTGGATTGCACTGACGATCCGGAGCGGCAAAACCTGCGAGCAGGCCTTCAGGCCCCGAGCAAAAGAGGAACGCCCGGCGGCGTCCCCCGTGATTTGGTTTTGTTTTGGCCAATTGCTACTTGCGAGTTGCTAACTTGTGCTCCTACGGCGCAAAGTAGCCCAGCACATCCAGGATCAGCTGCGTTGGGTTTGACGCGAACGCAGTGACCGAACCGTTGGTGTCGGGGACGATCGCCATGTTTGAAGTGACCGCGCCGTCCACGGCGTTTAGTGTGGAAACCAGCGGTTGCGGGCCGCCGGTCGCCCACAGCGTCAGGAAGCCCAGTGAACCCTGCGGCACTACCGTGGCGTTCAGCACATAAGCCGGCGCCGTCGCCGGAGCTGCGCAATTGGCTGCCGCAACATTAAAGCTCAATGTTCCATTGAACGATCCACCGCTCGCTCTCGTATCCAGCACGCGACAAGGGGGCAAGGTAAACAGCGACAATCCGCCCTGGCCCGGCGGCGCAAAGTATCCGTTCACGTCGATCACCAGGTCGGTGTTGTTGCTGGCGAATACCGCGATGTCGCCATTGGTTCCCGCGGGTACAATTGCCGCGTTCGCCGTCGTTGTTCCTGTCGGCGCATTTAGAGTGGAAACCAGGGGCTGTGCTTGCCCTCCCGGCCAGGCCGTCAGGAATCCCAGGTTTCCCTGCGCCACCGCAGTGAAGTTCAAAGAATACGCCTGCGCGCTAGTGGGCAAGTTGCAGGTTCCGGCGGAGCGGATCGGAAACGTCCGGCTGCTTCCGCCCGCCAGCGAGGGTCCACCCAGGGGACCAGCCGGTTCGCGCGTATCCACCAGCCGGCACGGCGCCACCGGATAGAAAGCCAGCGAGGACGGATTCGAGGCAGGCACGAAATAGCCGTTGATGTCCAGGATCAAATGCGTGTCGTTGGTCGCGAAGGCACAGACTCCACCGTTAATTCCAGCGGGCACAATGGCTGCTACTGCTTTCACCCGTCCATCCTGTGAGTTGAGCGTGGAGGTGGCCGGTTGGGGCTGGCCGCAGGGGAAGATCGTGAGGAAGCCCAGCGACCCGGCCTGCGGCACCACCGTGACGTTAAGCGAATACGCTTGCGCTGTCGCCGGAATGTTGCAAGAGCTGGTTGGAATGTCGAACTCTCGCGCTACTGCTCCCCCGCTCAGGAGCGGCCCGCCGAACGGACCATTCGGGTTCCGCGTGTCCGCGAGCCGGCATGGGCTGGCAGGCATAAATTGAAGCGGCTGGTTGATCAGGCCCTGGTTCACTGACTGGATCAGCGTTCCGCTCGGCGTGTCCTGACCAAGGTTCCAGATCATGGCCCCTGCCAATCCTCTGCTTTTGACGTAATTCATTTTGAGAGTGATGGAGGTGGGATCATCAAACGTCCAGAAGGTGTTCCCATTGAACAGCCACGGTTCCTGCGTAAGAGGCTCACGAAACTGGTGGAAATTCGGCATGATCTGCACGATGTGAGCGTAAGTGCCACCCGCCGGGTCGGGCGTCCCGGTCTGGAAGAGGCCGTTCTTCTGATTGGGAACATTCGTCCAGTCATGCGCAAAGAACGGCACACCAAGAAGCAACTTCGACGCTGGCACGCCCGCAGCAAGATATTCCTGAATTGTGGCGTCAACATTATTTGCAGCGGTCGGGCTTCCAGCCGGTCCGTACAAAGGCGCCACGAAATTGGCGGTTGATTCCCAGGGACCGGCGTACCCGTAGGCCTCGACGTTGATGTAGTTCAGATAGCCGTGAATGTTTGACAGGGGCTGAGGACCGCTGGCCCATGTCCCCGGCGTACCCGCGATCGTGAGCAGCAAATTGGGCCGCGTGCCATCGAGCTGGCTGCGGAACATGGACAACATATTGATGTAGTTGCTGGCTTCTGTGCTTGCTGGCCACTCCCAGTCAATGTCGATGCCATCGAAAAGACCGGGCGCGCTGACCCCGGGGGCGATGTTTCCCTGGATGAACATGTCGATACACGATGCAACGAAGCCGGCCACGTTTGCCGGCTGAGCGGCAGAGGAGAACCCTCCCGAGAGTTTTGCTCCCCCCAATGAAATGAGGAGCTTCAAATTGGGGTACTTTGCTTTGAGCTCCTGCAATTGATGGAAGCTGCCAAAGACGCCAGTTCCGGTCGTGGGGTCGTCAGTTCCGTCTACGCTGTTGGCCGCCGTGTATCTCTGGTCATAGTCTGCGTTGGCATCAGCGATGCCGCACTTGTTGTTAACGACATTGGCAAAAACATAGCCGATGATTGTCAACATGGGCGCTGAGCCGCTGGTGATGACGTTCTTTACGTAATACTGGCTGGAAGGCCCCCACTCGGGGAAGTAGCCCACGATCACCCTGGTGTTGTTTGGTCCGTTCTGCCCGCCCGCAGAAACCGCTCCCGGAAAAAGTAAGCAAAATACCAATGCTGCGCGAAGGAGCACGCTTTTGTGAAAAGCGGAATCGCGCATTGCAGGACCCGGGAGTCGGGGAAATCTCGCGAAGGACATCTCCATACGTCCTTTCTCGTGCAGCATGGTGGTATTGGTTTAGAACGGCTGGAAGGGTAAGCCTCTACCCTTCCAGCCGGCCTGTCCTCATTGTGAGAAGTACCCGAGGACGTCCAGGATCAGATGCGTTGGGTTCGACCCGAACGCATTTACCGAACCGTTGTTGGCGGGGACGATCGCCATGTTTGAAGTCACGGCGCCGTCCACGGCGTTCAGTGTGGAAACCAGCGGTTGCGAGGCGCCGGCTGCCCACAGCGTCAGGAAGCCCAGCGGGCCGGGCGGCACTACCGTGGCGTTCAGCACGTACTCGCTGGCCGTCGCCGGGGCGCCGCAGCCGCTGGCCGCGATGTTCGTGCTGATCGTCCCGTTGAACGGCGGCGATCCGGCCGGGTTGCGTGTATCCAGTGCTCGACACGGTGGCAGCGTAAATAACGATAAGCCGCCCGTCCCCGGCGCTGCGAAGTAGCCGTTGACGTCGATCACCAGGTCGGTATTGTTGGAGGCGAACACCGAAATGCCGCCGCTGGTTCCCGCGGGCACAATCGCCGCGTTCGCGGTCACGATCGGCTGAGTTCCTGCGGGCGCGTTCAGGGTCGAGATCCCCGGCTGCGTTTGCCCTGCCGGCCACACAGTAAGGAAGCCCAGCGCTCCGGGCGGCACCGCCGTGAAGTTCAACGAGTAGGCTTGCGCGTTCGCGGGAAGGCTGCACGAACCGGACTGGATGGGGAATGTCCGGGGCGTGTTGGCCGCCAGCGACGGTCCGCCCAGCGGGCCGGCCGCATTGCGCGTGTCCACCAGGCGGCACGGCGTCACCGGATAGAAGGTGAGCGCCGCCGGGTTGGTAGTGGCCAGCGTGAAGTAGCCGTTGATGTCCAGGATCAGGTCGGTGTCGTTGTTGGCGAAGGCGCAAACCGCGCCGCTGGTGCCTGCCGGCACGATCGCCGCCACGCCCTTCACCCGGCCGTCGATGGAGTTGAGTGTAGAGGTTCCCGGTTGCGTCTGCCCGCACGGGAACATCGTCAGGAAGCCCAGCGGAGCGCTGTGCGGCACCACCGTCACGTTCAGCGAGTACGCCTGTGCGGTAGCCGGGATATTGCACGCGCTGTTGGGCACAACAAACTGCCGGGCCGGAGCTCCTCCGGTCAGGAACGGTCCGCCAAACGGGCCGTTGGGATTGCGCGTGTCCACCACGCGGCAGCCGGTGACCGGCACAAAGCGCAGGCCGGGCGTGCCCGTGCCGCTGAGCGGAACGGACTGCGGACTTCCCGCCGCGTTGTCACTCGCGCTCAGGGTCCCGGAGCCTGGTCCTACAGCGCTGGGAGTGTAGGTCACGTTGATGGTGCAGCTGCCATTCGGCGCCAGGGTTGGCGGGCAGTTGTTGGTTGCTGAGAAGTCGTTGTTGGCTGCGATGGTTCCGACGCTCATCGCACCGGTCCCTGTGTTAGTCAGCGTGACCGGCTTCGGTGCGCTGGTTGTCCCGGCAATCTGGCCCGGGAAAGTCAGGCTGGCCGGCGAAAAGCTGGCCACCGGCGCTGTGCCCGTCCCGCTCAACCCGGTTGTCTGCGGGCCGCCGAAGGCGTTGTCGTTCACGGTCAGCGTGCCCGCGCGTGTGCCGGTTGCGGTCGGCGTGAACGTCACCTGGATCGAGCAGCTTCCGCCCGAACCCAGGCTCGCCGGACAGTTGTTGCTTTGGCTGAAATCCCCGCTGGTAGTAATGCTGCTGATGTTCAGCGCGCCCAGGCCGATATTGGTCAGAGTCGCGGTTTGCGGACTGCTGCTGGTTCCCGTGTTCTGTGCCGCGAAGGTAAGTGTGGCCGGTAACAGCGTCACGCTGACCACGTTAAGCGCCGCTGAGCCGGCGTGGGTAAAGCCTGTCCCAGCGCCTGAGGCCGTCACCGTGTAGCCCTGCGGCGGCGTGGAAGCCGTGGTGATAACGCCGATCTGGAAGCTGGCTGAGCCACTGGTGATGCTTACCGAAGTCGGACAGCCGCTCACGGTAATGGTTGATGTCGCCGGCGACACTGTGCAGCTGGCAAAGCTCACTGTGCCTGTGAACCCGTTCAACGGGTTTACCGTCACGGTGTAGTTCGCCGTGCCGCCCAGGTTGACAGTCTGCTGCGGCGGCGTGACCGTCACCGAGAAGTCGGGTGAAGGCAGCAGGGTTACCGTCGCCGTCCCGCATCCGTTCGGAGGCGGAGGTGCAGGTGTCACCACCGTGCAGGCCTTCACCGTGACCGTCTGCTGATTGTCGTTTGGCGGCGGCGGCGCTGTGTACAGTCCGCCGGTTGTGATGGTGCCCAGGCCGGAGGGACTGATGGACCAGGTCACACCCGTATTGTTGGTGCCGGTGACGGTGGACGTGAACTGCTGGCTCGCGCTCGGACTCAGGCTGACCGCGGAGGGCGCCACCACTACCGTGATGGGCTGCAGGTTCACCTGCGCCGTGCCGCAGACGTTGGTGTCCAGCACGCTGCACGCCTTCACGGTTAGATTTTGCCCGGCCGCAATCGGGTTCGGCGCTGTGTACGTGCCACTCGCGTCGATCACGCCTACCGGGGGCGTGACCGTCCACGTCACGCCGTTGTTGTTGTTGAGGGCGCCGGTCACGTTGGCCGTGAATTTCTGCGTCTGGCCGCCGTTGACAACAGCCGTCCCCGGGGTCACGGTCACATTGAGCGGCGTCAGAGTGATGCTGGCTGTCCCCGACGCATTGTTGTTGAACACGGACTTGCCGATCAGTTGTAACTGCTGCGGTTGCTGTCCTGTTACCGTAGCCGTCGCCGTATATACGCAACTGGTCGTCGCTCCGGCAGTAACCGTGCCCAGGTTCTGACTAAGCGAGCAGGTGACCTGCGGGCTCACTGTGCAGCTGAGGTTGCCCGCCGTCTTGCATCCCACCGTAGCCGCGAACGATTGCTGCTGCGTCTCCAGCAGCGTCGCGCTGGTGGGGAAGAAGCTTACCGTGATCGTGACCGGATTCACCGTGATGGTGCCGCTCGGTGGCGAGGTGCTGTTGATCGGGTTGGCGTTGGTCGTCACCGTCAACGCGATGAATTCCGCCGCCGCCATCGGGTTTGGCGACACCGTACCCTGAATCGTCTGCGACTGTGCGGTGAATGTGTAACTGGTTTGCGAAAAGACGATCGTGGGATCGCTGATGGTGACGTTCGGCGCGGTGGTGCCGAAGCCCGTCCCGGTGATGGTGATCAATGTGGCTTGTCCGGAAGGCCAGGCCGCTGGATTTACCGTGGTGATGATGGGCGCCGGGGAGAGCACCAGCGTAGTGCTGTCGCACACTCGCGACGCTGGTGGCGGCGTGATGGTGTTGACGCACGCCTGAATGGAGACGTTCTGCGCGCTGGCAATGGCGGGCGATGGAGCTGTGTAGATTCCGGTGTCGGACGCGATAGTGCCCGGACCGCTCGTGATCGCCCACGCCAGCTTGCTGGCCCCTACCAGCCCGTTGACGTTCGCCGTCAGCGTCGTAGTGGCTCCGGCCGCCGCCAGGAATGGACCCGGCGGGCTGATCACCACCGTCACCGGCAAAAGTGATATCGTCGCTGATCCGATTCGCGTGTTGTCGGCCGTGCTGGTCGCGGTAACCGTGAGCGTCTGAGGTACCGTGAAGCTGGTGGCCGACGGCGCCGTGTACGTCGCATTATTCCCATTGGGCGCCAAGGTGCCAATACCCGGCGGGCTGATTGACCAGGTCACTCCGGGTTTGTTGCGGTCGCTCACCGATGCGGAGAATGCAGCTGCCTGGTCGCCGTTCAGAGTGGCCAGGGACGGCTGCACAGTCACGGTGATGGGAACCAGATCGATGAAAGCGTTTGCACAGTCCGATGGGTTGCTGGTGTCGCATACCGTTAGCGTGGCTGATTGCTGCGAGTCGATTGTGCTGGGAGCGAAGTAAGTGGTCGTTGTGAGCGCGGTGCTTATGGTACCCGGTCCGCTCAGCGACCAGTTCCCCAGTTTGTTTGTCGTGAAACTCGGCGTATCCCCGGCCATCACCGTTACCGACGTCGGATTAATGTCTTGCGTGGTCACCGCGTCGCTGAACGACACCGCTATACCGATGGGATTGACGGCGTTGCAAAAATCCCCGTTCCCTTTGGAAAATATGTCGGCATCCGGGCCTACCTGAGGCAGGCTTCCAAAGACTTCGTAGTCCAGAAAGTCATCAAAATCGCCATTACATGCCGCGAAGCTGAACTGGAATAGTCCGTGAACTCCACTGACTTGATACTGCGCGCCCGGAATTGTCGCCTCGTTGAAGAAACAGGCAGTATCAGGATTTGCGGGCGTGCATTCGAACTGATCCACCAGATTGCCGGCCAGAAACAGCCTGCAGTTCGTGAAACCGTCAACATAGTCCGCCGCCGTGTCTCCATCCATGTTGGTACCGCAGCTAGCCTGCAACTCCTGGCCCGGCAGGATGTCAACGTGGGCGAACACGTGCGTCGAGGGAACTTGGGCATGAAGTGAGGCGATGAAACCTGTAATCACTATCGCCATCGCGAGAAGACGGCCCAGGCGCGGCGTCATTGCGCGCCTCCTGCGGCTTTGCCGCTGGCCACAACCCCTGCTCGAAAATTCTTCTTCACGTAGTCATCGAGTTTCTGGAACGACTCGTTACCCAGTTCCACCTTCAACTCGTCAATCGCGGAATTCACGATCTGGTTTCGCTGATCGAACAACGCGAGCAAATCGGCAGGCGGCGGCATATTTCGCAATTTTTCCGGAGTAAAATCCGCCCGCAATGCCTTGATGGCATCGCCTATTTTGGCGTTCACAGCCGCCAGGTCTTGATTGCACTGATCTTTAATGCCGCTCAGAATTCGGCCTTCCTCTTCGCTTAGCCCGGCTGCCTGCTGATGCAGCGTACGCAGCTTGCTCCCGTCCTTGCCCGCGGCCTCCTTTTTGGCCGCATAATCCTCGAGATTCGCCATCACAAGAAAAAAGAAGCGATAAGTTGTCGAGTCCGCAACCGGCGGAGCCGCCCTCAACGTTGAAGGCAACGGGGCGCCTTGGACGGGAGGTTGCAGATCTACTCCTTGCGGAGCTTGTGGGGAAGCGGTTCCGGAGCTGGGTCCCGGGCTGCTTGGGGACTGTCCCTGCTGTGCCGCAATCAGGATCGAACAGCACACAATCGTCGCCACAACACCAACTGCTCTCTTCATAGGAACTCTCCTCTGCTGTCTTCTGTATGAAAGCGCGCCGGTTCGCCCCGGACGCTCTTTGGCGACAAGAAGGAAGGTTCGTGATTCCGAGGCTGGTCGCGCGGTCGAGATTTGGCCTCCGGAAGCATCGCTTCCTTCGCATCGCACCGGCAAAACCATTCCCGCGCGCGAATGGCCGCTGGCGGGAGGGCCCTCCCTCGACTTATCCGTGATCTCGGGAAGGCCCGCCCTTTTTGCTCTTTCCCTGGCTCGCAAACAGTAATTGGTGGGCCTATCAGTCCGTCTTGCACACCTTTGACTGATTTGTACGGATTTGACTTTTATTTCGTCCGGCCGCAAGCGAAGTGAAGCAGACTCGTTAGTCGAACTGCGTCGCAGTTCGGCGCCGGAAGGCAGTTGGCGTATCTCCCACCAGTTGCCTGAAGGCCCTGGTGAAATGACTCTGGTCGTGGAACCCGCAGGTGGCCGCGATCTCCGCCAGCGGTTTGTCGGACTTCATCAGCATGTCCTGCGCCCGCTCCACGCGGATCCGGCGCAGGTACTCGCTCATGGTGCAGCGAAAGGCCTGGCGAAATTCCCGGGAGAGATAAGCCGGATGGGATCCAGTCTGGCGGGCGACCTCGTCCAGCGTGAGCGGACCAGCCACCCCTTCATGCAGCAGGTCGCGCGCGCGAAGAACCGTCGGAGATGGTCTTTGACCGGGATTGCGGAGCACTCGCTCGATCCGCAGCAGCGCCTCCATCACCAGGCATTCGACGCCCAACGGGCTCATGGCATCATTCTGTTTGTATTCTTTGAACAGGCGCCATCCCACATCGTCGCTTTCGGTTCCGCTGAGCCTGCCCGGTTCATTGCGAAGCCTGGCGCAGTCAGCCACCCGCTCCAGCAAGTGCTGGCCGATGCAGCTCACCAGAAAGCGCGAGCCGCGCGAATAGCGGACCGAGTGCATCACGTCGGTCGGCAGATAGCGCAAAGTTCCCGGGCGGGAAAAGTCCTCCATTTTGCCGGCAACAGTTTCGCTGTAGGTGCCGCGCAGCAGCAATCCTAAAAAAGCATAACCATGGCCATGCCGGGCCAGCGTGTAGCCTTCCGGATAGCTGACCTCTGTGACTCGAACGTTGCCGCACTCCAAGGCTCTAAAGACCTGGCGCATGGGGGCCTCGCATAATTAGCTGTCTGGATTATTGGTCAAACGGCCAAATCAACCACCGCTAAGCGCGCCCCGGCGGACCGATCAATCAACGATCGTTGGTTCTGACGGCCTATCCGGTCTTTTGTTACCAGGCGTTGTCGAGAGTTTTCGATGCTTGCAAGGACTTTCAAACTAAACGAAACAGTGTTCGTTTTCGGGACCCAATCCATGATGTTGACGCTGAAACATACAAGCCCTTTATAGAAGGCGAGCAACGGGCTGATTGACGATATAAAGCTAAAAGACAGGTATCGCTATAGGTAACGATTATCCAGATCATAGCTCGCGTCTGGTTGAGATAGCCGCTCCGTGTACTTATGCCAACCTTGGCTTTGTTCAGAGGACGAAAAACACTCCCGGCTTTCTATTGGACCCTCACGTTGAGAACGATGGTGTGCGTTACCGCGCCGGCCTGGGCCGTCACCGTCACCGCGGCTGCGCCCCGGTTCACTGGCGTGGTGCTGCTGCCTCCGCCGCCGCATCCGGCTAAAGCAATCCCGGCCAGGACCAGCGCCGGCGCCCCCGCCCGCGCAAACGTCCGCCTGACCCCAAACTGTGCGCTGGTAAGCGCCAACCACAGAAGAAGCAACGTGCACAGAGCCGGCAATCCCACGGGGCCGAAGTGATCGGGCGCCATCAGCCCGGTATTTTGCGAGGTCGCTGCGGCCGCCACCGTCAAGATAGTGCTCGCGCTCCCATTGTTCGGACTCAGCGTCGCCGGGTTGAACGCGCAGGTAATCCCCGCTGTCGCCGCACAGGAAAATGAAACGCCGACCGGAAAGTTTGTTGTTGGACCCACGGTCAGCACGAATTGCGTGGACTGTCCGGCGGCGAGAGTGGCGCTGGTGTGGTCCGCGGCAAAAGAGAAATCGGCAATGGCCACGCTCACCGGCGAGGAAATGCTAGCCAGAAAAGTCCCGTCTCCCAGGTAGTTCGCGGTGAGCGAATGGTTCCCGCCGGCAAGACCTGAGAGTGCGATGGTAGCCACCCCGGCGGCGTCCAGCGGCGCTGTTCCCAGGCTGCTATTGCCCTCGAGAAATGAAACCTGCCCACTCGGAATGCCAATGGAAGAAACGATAGTCGCCGTCAACTTTACCGCGGATGCGGGCGGCGCGATCGACGGCGCAACCAGCGTCGCCGTCGTCGCCCTTCCCGCCACCTCGACCTGCACCTGCCCAGTGCTGGCGAGGAAGGCCGCATCGCCGCTGTAGAGGACACGGATATTGTGGATCCCGATGCCGGTCAGCGTCGCATCCACTGCGGCTGCGCCAGCCACCAGCGTGGGCGTTCCCAGCGTGTTGGCGCCATCTTTAATTATTACCGTGCCCGTCGGTGTCCCTGTATTCCCGGTTCCTGCTGCGACCACTACCCCAATGGTCATCGGAACACCCGCCTCAGCCGGCGAAGCTGATACCGAAGTCGTGCTGACCAGCCCGGCGGTAATGGCGCCGAACAGCCCGTCGGCGTCGTTATTGATTCCCGCCGTGAAATAAAGAGTCTTGGGATCGCCCGCCAGCGCCGAGCCGAAGAACAACCCATGCAGGCCGGCATCGTGCAGCAAATTGCCGTCACCATCTTTGAGCAGGCCGGCAAAGTCTCCCGTGGCGGGGTCGAAAGCGCTGATCGCGCCGTCGCCCGTCCCGGCCACCAGGATGTCATTGCTGAACGGACCAAAATCTGGCCCGGCCTGGGTCATGCCCCAGGGAGCATCCAGCGCATCGCCCGCGGCCAGGCGCCGCAGGAATCTGCCATCAAGACTAAAAACGCTGACAAGCCCATTTCCGGACCCTCCGACCGGATTGCGCTTGTCAGCGTCCTGCAGGGCGAAAGCGACATACAGCTCGTTTCCGATTACCTGCAAACCGAATGGCGCGAACCCCGCGGGCAAATCGGGGTCCACGAATGGGCCAGGAGGCCCCAAAGGAACGAAACTGGTGGTGTAAGTTTCCAATTCACCGCTGTGGAAATTCGCGACCGCAAGGAAAGGAGCGCAGCAGCTCGGCGTCAGAATGGCCAGCCCGGTGTAAACCGCGCCTGTCTGCGAGTGGTCCACCTTCAAGATCGCTTCCGTGGGAGAGGCCCCCGCGGCATCGACTCCCCACACGTAGATCCCTCCATCGGCGCTGGCCATGATCACCGTGGTGACAAACGGGTCGCGAGGATCGACGGCGCCGAACAGTGAAGTCGGGTCGGCGATGATTCCCATGGTCAAAGCCGGCCCGGTCCGCGCCGGATTGGGAACAACGAAGGCTCCCGGCCCGCCATTCCCATTGGCGTCCTCCTCCAGCACGCGCCCGTTGCTGCCGCTGGCGATAAAAAACGCCTCCCCCGGTGGAAAGGCTATGCCCCACGGGTCCTGCAGGAACGGATTGAGATGGCGGGCGAATCCCGGCGAGTCCACATCCGACACCAGATTCGTCTGCCGGTAGGCGATGGTCTGCGCCGAAGCGCTCAAGGTGATGAAAGCAAGCCCTGCCAAAAGAGCCAACGGCAAACGAAAGGTGATTCTGCGAGTCAATATATTTCTCCAATCAATACGAGAAGAACTTTCTGAGCTCCCAACCCGAGAGAAAAACTTGTGCCGTGTCTAGAGAAGCCGCCGCAAACGTTTCCGCGCGCGGTGTACCTGCAACCTTGAGCACGGAGCGGAGCAGCCAACCCGCTCGGCGATCTCGCCGTGCGCGTAGCCCATCACGTCGTGCAGTAGAAACGCCCGCCTGCTGTCGGCCGGCAACTGGCTGATGGCGCGCACCAGGTTCAGCCGGTCGACCATCCCCACCATGGAGAGGTCGCTGCCTCCCAATTCCGCGGAACCATCGGAACCCTTGGCCTCCGGATCGGACCGCTCCTGACCGATCTCATCCGTCTTTCTCCGGCGCAGGAAAGTCACGGCGGTGTTGACGGCGACCCGGTGCAGCCAGGTGGAGAAGGAAGCCTCGCCGCGAAAAGCGGCGATCTTGCGCAGCGCCAGCAGGAAGACCTGCTGCGTCAGCTCCTCGGCGTCATGGGGATTTCTGAGAATCCGCAGGCACACGATGTACACCCGCTTTCGGTGCGCTGTATACAAGTAGGCAAACCCGGTGTTATCGCCGCTCTGAGCGCGCCCGATGGCCTCCGGCTCGCTCATCTCTGTTTCTTTCTCCGGCTCCTCAACCAGCGTGCAGCTCATGACTTGTACCTTCCTCGCTGAATCTTTGATCGTCTTGCGACTGTTTTTTTCGCAGCCGTTGACCCCATCCCGGCAAAAAGCCAAATGAAATGCCGGGATGAGGCAAAGGCTGAGTGGCGCAACTTGCTTCCGCTTACTGCTCCTCTACCTGGGGAATTCCTGCCGCGAACCAGACCCCTCCCACGTTGCGGATCAGCAGCACGGGGTTGACGCATGGAAACGGCGGAGCCGGCGTCAGGAAGTCGTTGATGGTGAAATCTCCATCGGCCTCCAGGGCCACGCCGCTCACAGTCGTGTCATGGGCGGTTGCAGTCGCGGCAGGACCGCAGAACAGCGTGGCGTGCACGCTCTGTCCGGCGTTGGTTCCGATTCCGTTGCCGGAGGCCAGCAGCAGCCCCCGTCCCTTGACTGCGATGGTTCCATCCGTAGACACCTCAGCTTCGAGGTCCTTGATCCGCCACGGCGAGCCCGGAGAAACACCGCGAACCACGTTGAGGGTGACGGCGCCGTTGGCAGCGACACCGGTAACCGTAATCACTCCAATGCCGCCTTTGAATTTGAGGCTGGTATCGTCCTGGGCGGAGGCAATGCCTGTCGCCAGCAACGCTACGAACGCGAGCGGCAGCGCGCGGGCCACGTTTTGGCCAAGAGTGCGCAACCACGACTTTCCACTGCGGTTAATCTTCACTTCATTCTCCTTATCTATCTCTGAACTTTGAAAGAGTTCGCCCACCGATCATTCGCATTCGTCTTTGCGGTCGGCCGCGCTCCGCAACATCTTTCGCAGGAGCCGCGGTAGCTCTTCTACCGACTGGAACGTCGCCGTGCACCCCGAATCCACGTGCTCGACTCGCCCCGAAAGCCGGTCTCCATCAGGCTGGCCGGCACTGCGAAACTGGACCACGAATGCGCTTGCCTGGAGCAACCTCTTGGTCACAGCCACGAGACTAATTGCGCGTACAATGCGAGTCATAACGGAGTGGTGATGTTTCCGTGATGCTTTGGGCGGCACTCCCAACGGAAATGCCTGCGCGTGCCCGCAGGATAATTTTGCGGCCCTCTCGCCGCCGGGATCATCCAACCGTCAATGCCAGGCACGTTCACGTACATGCAGAGAGAAATCGCCTTTGGAGCGTTCAAGCTCGACCTGGCCAACGAGTGCCTGTGGAAGGGCGCTCGCGCGATCTCTCTGCGCCCGAAAGCGTTCGCGGTTCTTAAGCTGCTGGTGGACCACCCCGGCGTCCTCGTCACCAAGCAGCAGGTGCTGGACGCGGTGTGGCCGGGCGTCTTCGTGGGCGATGCCACGCTCAAGGACAGCATCCGCCAGCTCCGCGAAGCGTTGAACGATGACGCCGGCTCTCCGACCTACATTGAGACCGCACATCGTCGCGGCTACCGATTCATCGGCAGGATTGCCCCGGCCGCGGCGCGCCATTCAGTTCCCGTGACTCCAGGAGTGTCATCTTCAACGGCTGCAACTGCGAAAGCGCCTTTTGCAGCGCCTGTCGATCCGGCCGGCGGGACCGCCCTGCTGGGCCGCGATGTGGAACTCAAAAAGCTGCAGGCCTGGTTGCAGCGGGCGCTCGAAGGGCAGCGTCAGGTCGTCTTCATTACCGGAGAACCGGGGATCGGCAAGTCCGCCCTGGGACGCGCTTTCCTGGAGCAGGCGCGGCAGACACCCGGACTTATAGTCGCGCAGGGACAGTGCCTGGAGCAGTATGGATCAGGCGAAGCCTATCTTCCCGTGCTGGATGCTTTCACGCGTCTATGCCGCAATCCCGAAGGGGCCGCGGTGCTGAACAATTTGCGGCAGCACGCGCCGAGTTGGCTGGCGCAGATGCCATCGATCGTTCCCGCTTCGGAACAATCGCGCTCACCGGCCCAGACCGCGACACGCGAGCGCATGCTCCGCGAGATGGCCGGGCTGATCGAAGCTTTGACCGCTGAAACCCCGCTGGTGTTGTTCCTGGAAGACCTGCACTGGAGCGACTATTCAACCCTGGATCTGGTTGCTTATCTGGCTCGCCGGCGCGATCCCGCGCGCCTGATGCTGATTGGCACTTATCGTCCGGTCGATGTGATCGTGGGTGACCATCCCCTCAAAGGCGTGAAGAGGGAGCTGCAGGCGCACCGCCTTTGTCATGAGATTCCGCTTGAGTATCTGAGCGAAGAGGCGGTCGCTGATTACCTGCAGGCTAGATTCCCCGGCCGTCAGGTTCCGGGACGATTGCAAAAAGAGATTTACCGGCGCACGGACGGCAATCCGCTTTTCATGATCAACCTGATCGATTATCTGGCCGATGAAAAAATCATCTCTGACGATCCCTCCTCCGGCAGGATGCGCGTTGATTTTTCCGCAGCCGGCCATGGAGTCCCGGCGAATCTACGCCAGTTGATTGAGAAGCAGCTGGACAGGCTCAACGCCGACGAGCGCTCGGTTCTCGACGGCGCCAGCGTGGCGGGAATGGAGTGTTCTTCCGCGGCCATTGCCGCCGGACTGGATATGCCGGTGGAATGGGTGGAGAAGCAGTGCGAGCAGCTCGCGCGGCGCCACCAGTTCCTCTCGCCGGGATGGCTGGCCCAGATGCCGGACGGAACCGTGACTGCGCGGCACCGCTTTACGCACGTCCTTTACCAGGAAGTCCCGTACCGGCTGATCCCGCCGGTTCGCCGCTCGCAGATGCACCATCGCGTTGCTGAACGCGGCGTGGTGTTGTATGGCATCCGCGATCATGAGATTGCAGGCGAACTGGCTATGCACTTCGAGCAGAGCCGCGACTGGCCGAATGCTTTGAAGTACCTTCTTCAGGCTGCGGAAAACGACGCCAACCGGGCGGCCCATCATGAGGCTGCCGGCCTGGCGAAGCGCGGGCTGGAGATACTCCCCTCTGTTCCCGATACTCCCGAGCGGGCGCAGCGTGAAATCAGACTGCGGATGGTCCTGGGCATCGCCCTCACCACCATCAAAGGTTTCGCTTCCGCCGAAGTCGAAGAGGTGTTGTCCCGCGGCCGTGAGCTCTTCTGGCAGCAGGGTCCCTCGCCGGCCTTGTTCTACATGCTGTGGTCTCTGGGCCTGCATTACCACTTCGCCGGACACATGCAATCTTCCTTCGAAATCTCCGGGATGGTCCTGCAAATGGCCGAGGGACTCAAGGACGATTCGCTGATCATGGATGGGCATCGCTATGTGGGAGGAGTTCTTGTCATCCTCGGGCGGTGCGCGGAAGGGATTGAACACCTCGAGGAAGCCATACGACTTTATGCGACCCACGGCGGGAGCGCGCCGAGAGCCTTCATCTCGCGCGATTGCCGCGTAGTCTGCGAGAGTTTCCTTGGCCGCGCGCTGTGGATGCTCGGCCGCTGCGACGAAGCCGCGGAGCGGATGGCGCAAGCTCTGGCCCATGCCCGGGAACTGGGACATCCCCCGACCCTGGTGGAAGCCGCGTACAGCAAGGTTCAAATCCATCAATTCAGAGGCGAAACTTCGCTGGTTCACGACCTTGCCAAAGAGGCCGTGGAACTAGCTGATCTCTATGGCCTGGAATTCTGGGTGGCGTACGGCACTATGTTCCTGGGCTGGGCGGAAGCTGAGTCGGGAGATCGCTCTCGGGGGCTCGAGCAGATCGAACGTGGTCTTGCCACTTACCAGGCCACCGGAGCCCGGCTTTGGTGCGCCTACTTTCTGGGATTGCTCGCCGATCAGCTTGATAAAGCAGGACGCGCAGAAGAAGCGCTGGCGACTGTAGTCAAGGCCATTGCCGAAGCTGAAACCTGTGGCGAAATTCTTTCCCTCCCGGAGCTGCGGCGGATCAAAGAAAGAATAATGGGCAAGCAAACGAGCGCGCACAAGTCACCGGCCTAGACCGGCTTTCGCTTTCGCTTCCACCCCTGCAGCAAGTGCGCAAACGCGTCAGCCAAACACCACGGCGATTACGGGACTCCGCCTCTCACGTCTAACCCCGGTGAGATAATTCTTCCATGCACTCCTTCCTCCAGGACCTTCGCTTCGGCGCGCGAATGTTGCGCAAGAATCCCGGATTTGCACTGGCGGCCGTGCTCACTCTGGCTTTGGGAATCGGCGCCAACACCGCCATCTTCACCATCACCAGCGCGGTGCTGCTCAAGGCCTTGCCCTATGACAATCCCCAGGCGCTGGTGGCGCTGGACGCGCTGCAGAAAGACAAAACCAGCCGCTGCTGCAACCTGGGCTGGTCCGACCTGGTGCGCTCCCGCGCTCAGTCATATTCCGCAATCGCCGTTGCCGCCCTCGACAACTTCAGCATGACTGGACGCGGCGAGCCGCTTCAGGTGATCGCCGGCCGCGTCTCGCCCGGCTTCTTCACCATGCTCGGCGTGCAGCCGCAGCTGGGGCGGACCTTTACTGAGGAAGAGGGCCGGCCGGAAGGCAGACCGGTCATTATTATTGCCGACAGTCTCTGGCGGTCCCGCTTCGGGTCCGACCGCAGCGTAATCGGCCAGACGTTAACGCTCGACACCACGCCTTACACCATCATCGGCGTGCTGCCCGCGGGCATTCAGTTTCCCTTCGTCGGCCCGGCCGAGGTCTGGACGCCGCGCTACTTCGAGCACACCTTATTTACTCCGCAGCGGCTCCGCATGGGCGTGGGATACCTGAGCATGTTCGCGCGCCTGAAACCGGGAGTCTCCCGCGAAGAGGCGCTAGCCGAGTTGCGCGTTCTGCACGAGCAGTACCGCAAGCAGAATCCCGCCGATCCTGAAGCCGATCCCGAGGTCTCCGCGGTGGTCACCAGCCTGCAGGATTCGGTGGTGGCCAATATCCGCAGCAGCCTGCTGATTTTGTCGTTCGCGGTTGGTTTGGTGCTGCTGATCGCCTGCGCCAACGTCGCGGGATTGCTGCTCTCGCGCTCTCTGGCGCGCCGCAAGGAAATCGCCGTCCGCACCGCTCTGGGCGCGCGCCGCGGCATGGTCATTCGCCAATTGCTGACTGAGAGCATATTGCTTTCCCTGGTCGCGGGCGTGCTGGGCGTGGGCCTGAGTTTTGCCGCCACGCGATCGCTGACCGCGCTGGCCGCCGACAACCTTCCCCAGGGCGTCGCCGTCACCATGGACGCGCGCGTGCTTCTCTTCAGCCTGATTATTTCCCTGCTCACCGGCGTGGCTTTTGGAATTTTCCCGGCGCTCCAGCTCTCGCGCACCGACATGAACTCCACGCTGCGCGATGAAGGCCGGGGCACAACCGGCGGCCACGGCCGCGCCCGGATCAAGAACTCGCTGGTCGTCGGGCAGGTGGCGCTCACCATGCTGCTGCTGATCGGGGCCGGCCTGCTGGTGCGCAGCTTCGGCAAGCTGCTGCGCGTGGATCCCGGCTTCGATCCTGACAACGTGCTCACCATGAACGTCTCGCTGCCCAACGTGAAATACTCCGATGCGCAGAAACAGATCGCCTTCTTCGACGATCTCCTGCGGAAAGTTTCCGCGCTGCCGGGAGTGCGCTCCGCCGCCATCTCCGCCGCCCTGCCCATCCAGCCCAAGCGCATCACGCCCGTGCTGCCCGAAGGCCAGCCTGAAGTTCCGCTGCCGCAGCGGCCCTTCATCATTATTGAAGCCGTCAGCCCGCGCATCTTCGAAACCTTGCGCGTGCCGCTGCGCCAGGGACGCGCGTTTACCGATGCCGATAACGCCCAGGCGCCGGCCGTTATCATGGTCAATGAAGCTCTGGCCAAACGCTACTGGCCGGGCGAGAGTGCGATCGGCAAGCACATCCTGCTCGGCCGCCAGCCCGCGCCGGCGGAGATCGTGGGCATCACCGGCAACACCAAAAATTCCGGCCTGGCCGTGGACAGCAAGCCCATGATCTACCTTCCGTTCCCGCAGCTTCCCTGGGGGAACATGAACCTGCTGGTGCGCACCGCCGCCGATCCCCACGGGATGGTCGCGGCCATTCGCGGCCAGATCGCTTCCGTGGATCCTGACCAGCCGGTGACCGCCGTATTGACCGTCAACGAACTGATGGACGGCTCGCGCGCCCAGCCCCGGTTCACCATGCTGCTGATCGGCGCGTTCTCCGGGGCCGCGCTGGTGCTGGCGGTGATCGGAATCTACGGCGTGCTGGCTTACACGGTGGCGCAGCGCCAGACCGAACTGGGAATACGCCTGGCCCTGGGCGCAACGCAGGCCGACATCTTCCGCCTGGTGGTGACTCAGGGACTCACGCTGACGCTTTCGGGAATCGCCATCGGCCTGGTGGCCTCGCTGGCTGTCACCGAGATTATGAAGAGCATGCTCTACCAGACAGGCGCGCGCGACTTTGTAACCTTCGTGCTCACGCCGCTGGTATTCGTGGTGGTAGCTCTGTTGGCGAGTTATCTGCCGGCGCGACGCGCCATGCGCGTTGATCCCACGGAGGCATTGCGGGGAAGCAATTAAGTAAGGGCGCTACGCTCACGGCGCGGGCGGCACTAAATATTTGTCGACGAACTCGATCAGCTTCTCGCGATGAGCATCGCGATAGGCGGCAAAGTCCTGGGCAATTCCCTGGTCCGGAGTGATCAGCAGCACGTAGGGCTCGATCATGCCTTCCGCCACGAATTGTGAGAGCAGACTCAGCCCCGGATCGGGCTTCTCATTTTTTTTGGCCTGGATTTCCTGGTATACCTTGGCCGACAACGTCAGCGCCGCCGCCTCTTCTTTCAGTGAGTGGCGGTAGCTCTTCTCCTGCGGATACACTTTGGCGAATTTCTCCTTCTGCCACAATGAGCGTTCCATGGGGTAGACCATCCAGGCGGCAGCGGTCGAGCTGTCGGCCTGCGCGGGGTCGACGGTGATGATGGTTTCGCCTTTGCTGCCCGTCTTTGGACCCTCGGGAACCTTGATGGGGATTGATTTGTACTTGAGCCGGTTGCGGCTTAACCACCCGTTCAGCCCTCCCCACGAGGTCTGTCGGTAGGGATAGGCGACCAGGCCCTGAATGAACTTGGTGCGCGCCTCTTTTATCCTGCCGCCCTGCATGAGCGCGTCGCCCCAGTAGCGGTATGCCGTTTCCTGGTTGGGATCGATCTGGATGGCGCGGGCAAACCACTCGCCGGCTTTGTCGTTCTCCTTCAGACGGAAGTACGTGTCGCCGATGTTGACTGCCGCGAAGTAGAGAGTCGGGTCGAGCTCCAACGCGACTGTGTATTCCTTGATGGCCTCCTGCCATTCGCCTTTGGCGAATGCGGCCTCACCGCGGTTCATGGCGCCATTGACGCTGGCTTTGTCGGAAAACGGAATATCGCTGCCGTCCTCGGGAATTCCCGCGAGCAGGACCCGGCACAGATCGGAGGTGTCGCCCAGGTCTTTGGCTTTCTGCAACTCGGCGCGCGCATGCAGGCGGTCTGCCTTTCTCTTTTCAATTTCAGTTTGCGTCTCCGCGCGCGACAGGAGAGCCGAACCAAACGCCTCATGCGCCCCCGTGTCCTTGGGATATTTGGCAACAACCTGCTCCAGCAACACCGCCGCTTCCGGCATTTTCTGCTGGCGGTACAGCTCAAAGGCCTTCTGCCGGTCGGGATCGTTGGGATTAACGTCAGGGCCGGTCTGCGCCGCAGCTTGCAAAACTGGGGAAATCACAAGGCCAAGCGCCAGACACAGCACAAGGCCGCGAACACGAAGTGAACCCGGCAGCCATGACATCAGGACTAACCTCCCAGCTGTTTCTTCACGATCTCACTCACCGTCTTGCCCTCGACGCGAGCCCCCGTGGCCTGGAGCCTGGCCATGGTGTTCTTCATCACCGTTCCCATTTCTTTTATGGTAGGCGAACCCATTTCGGCGATCACCGATTTCACGGCGGCAACGATCTCCTCTTCGCCCATGGCCTTGGGCAGGTAGGCCTCGATCAGCTTGATCTCCGCGGCCTCTTTGTCGGCCAGCTCCTGGCGGCCGCCCTTTTGGAACTGCTCGATGGAGTCGCGGCGCTGCTTGATCAGCGTGGCCAGCACTTGCTGCGCCTCTTTCTCGTCGAGCGGCGCGCGCTTGTCAATCTCTTTGTTCTTGATGGCCGCCTTGACCATGCGCAGCGTAGAGAGGCGCAGCTGATCGCGGCTGCGCATTGCCTCCACCATGTCCTTTTGAACCTGCTCGCTGAGTCCCATGTTGGTGAAGCCCTCGCGTGAAGAAAGTTGGGAGCGGAAAGTTAGAGATTATCTGACAAGCTGGCTGTCCGCAAATGCTGATACCACGACGACGAGTGATGCCACCGTCCCGCCGCTATTCCCCCGAGCAACCTGCGGCGATACAATGGAGACAGTTCCGCCTTTGGCTGCCGGCGGCGACGCTTTTACCGGTATTCAAGATGCTCACGATCCAACCGCAGGCTTGGTGCTGTTGAACGCACGACGCGAAGATCTACCCGGCACGTCCCGCCGACTATCAACTCAGATCGAATGGTTCCGGCAACAAAAATCTTAGACCGACAGGAATTCTTACCATGATTCGCAAAGGACGCCTCTTCACTCCCGGCCCGACGGCCCTTCTTCCCTCCGCGCAGCTGGCCATGGCCGCTGCCACCATGCATCACCGCACCGCAGAATTCCGCGCGCTTTACTCGCGCGTGCTGGCCGATCTGAAGACCTTCGCCGGCACCAGGAACGATGTGATTCTCTTTACCTCGTCCGGAACCGGCGCCATGGAAGCTGCGGTAGCCAACCTGACCTCGCCCGGCGACAAGGTGCTGGTGGTCACGGCGGGCAAGTTCGGCGAGCGCTGGGAAGGCCTGGTCAAAACTTACGGCTGCCAGATCGATTCCGTCCGCGCTCCCTACGGCGAGACCGTGACTCCGGAGCAGGTGCGGGAAAAGCTGAAGGCCGACCATCGCGTCCTCTACATGCAGGCCACGGAAAGCTCCACCGGCGTGCGTCATGACGTTGAAGGCATAGCCCACGTGCTGAAAGGCACCGACACTCTGCTGGTGGTGGATGCCATCACCGGCTTTGGCACCACGCACTTTGATATCGACGCCTGGGGCATCGACATCATCATCGGCGGCTCGCAGAAAGCCGTGATGATTCCGCCCGGCCTGGCTTACTGCGCGGTCAGCGATCGCGCCTGGCAGCGCATGGAATCGGCCAAAAATCCGCGCTACTACTTTGATCTGCGCAAGGAGCGCAAGAACAGCGCCAAGGGCGAATCGTCGTATACGCCGTCCACCGCGCTGGTGGCCGCTTTGGCCGCCGCGCTGGATTACCTGCGCGAGCAGGGCGGAGGTGATCTGGCCGCCGGCCGCGAATTGCTGATTGAAAATGCTGAGACCGCCGCGGCCATGACCCGGGCAGCCGCGAAGGCGCTGGGACTGAAGCTGTTCGCAGCCAGTTCTCCCGGAGCGGCGCTCACCGCCATCTCGTCGCCCGCGGGTCTCGACTCTGGTGAGATCGTCAAGGCTTTCCGCAACCGCTTTGGCGCGGTGATCGCCAACGGCCAGGGCGAGATGAAGGGACAGCTCTTCCGCATCGCCCACCTCGGCTACTACGACTACCTCGACACTATCGCCGCCATCGGCGCGCTGGAACACGTGCTGGCCTCGCTGGGCCAGGATGTGGAGTTGGGCGCGGGCCTGCGCGCGGCCCAGGAAGTCTACGCCGGCACCGAGCGGCCGGTGGCTGTCGCCAGATAGAAGGACTCACATGAAGATCGTGATTGCCGAAAAGGTCGCCAACAACGCAGTCGAGCTGCTGAAGCAGGAGCCGGGATGGACGGTGATCACCGCCGACCAGATCAAGAATGGACTGGCCGAGCCGTTGCGCGACGCCGATGCGCTGATCGTGCGCTCCGCGGTGGACGTCAACGCCGAAACTCTGCGCGGAGCGGACAAGCTGCGTGTGATCGGGCGCGCCGGAGTCGGAGTGGACAACATCGACCTTGACGCCGCCACCAAGGCCGGCATCGCGGTGATGAATACTCCCGGCGCCAACGCCGTGGCCGTGGCCGAGCACACGCTGGCGCTCATGCTGGCACTGGCCCGCCACATCCCGCGCGCCGATTCCACTACCCGTGCCGGCAAGTGGGAGAAGAAATCGTTGCAAGGCACGGAGCTGCGCGGCAAGACGCTGGGCATCATCGGCCTGGGGCGCATCGGGCTGGAAGTTGCGCGCCGCGCGCGGGCGTTCGAGATGAACCTGATGGCCCATGACCCTTTCGTGGCCGCTCCCGTGGGGCGTGAATTGGGCATTCAGCTTGCCGGATTGAATGAAGTCTACACCGCGGCGGACTACCTCACCCTGCACGTCGGGTTGACTCCGCAGACCACGGGCATGATCAACGCCGCAGCGCTCAACAGAATGAAAAAAGGCGTGCGCATCATCAACTGCGCCCGCGGCGAGCTGCTCGACGAAGCCGCGGTTGCGGCTGCCCTCGAGAGTAAACAGGTTGCGGGAGTGGCGCTCGACGTCTTTCATGAAGAGCCGCCCAGGAATTCTCCGCTGCTGGCCCTGGAAAACGTGATCGCCACACCGCACATCGCCGGATCGACCGGAGAGGCGCAGGATGCCGTGGGCGTGCAGATCGCCAGCCAGGTGCGCGAGTACCTGAAGCGCGGAGTGATCCAGAACGCCGTCAACATGCCTTCGCTTGATGATCAGCAGTACGCGCAGATGCGCCCTTACATGGCGCTGGCGGAAAAACTGGGCGCGTTTCTCGCCCACCTGGTTTCGGGCGCAGGATCGCTGCAGGAAATTTCTTTCCGCTACGGCGGACGCATCGCCGAATGGAAGACGGAGCTGATCCGCAACTCCGCCATCCAGGGGCTGCTGAACCAGCGCATGGCCGAGCACGCCAACGTGGTCAATGCCGCGGCTATCGCCCACGAGCGCGGTATCCGCATCCAGGAAGCCAGGCAGGAGCCGGCGCCCGGAGCCACCGCCGACGTGCTCTCGGTTCTGCTGACGACTACTACCGATCGCCGCCGGGTGCGCGGCGGCGTGCTGCGCGGGACATCACAACGTTTGCTGGGCGTGGACGACATCAACATAGAAGTCCCGCTGCAGGGCCACCTTATTTATCTGTTGAACCTCGACGTCCCGGGGGTGGTCGGCAAGATCGGAACCATCCTCGGCCGCGGCCACGTCAACATCGCCAACTTTGCCCTGGGGCGCAGCGAGAGTGGCGGCAAAGCGATCGCGGTGGTGCAGGTCGATTCACCCGCACCAGAAGCTGTTCTGCAGGAGCTGCGGCAGTTGCCGGAGATTCAGGAAGTGCGCGGGGTTGATCTCGGCGATTGAGCCGTTGCCAATTATCGAATGCGCGGAGTCTGCGCTCTTTTGCCCGCGCCGGCCAGGATCTTCACATCGAATTGCACCGGCAACTTCTTGGGCGGATAGCAGGCGTTGTTATCGCACGCCTGATACTTGAATTCGCCGTGCACGGTGTAGTTGCCCGTTGAGGCCTTGGTAGTGGGAAGGATTACGGCTTTGACGTTCACGTCGCCGGTGTAAACGCTCAGCTTCTGCGAAGGATCGAAAGGGAAGCTGGTCAGCTCGCCGGCCGGATATTGCACTTTAGCGATGACCACATCCGGAGGCAAGGAGAAGGTCAGGCTGGTGGGGATCAACTCCGGCTCCAGCGGCTTGCTGGAGTTGATGTGATAGCCGCTCTTGATGTGAAAAGTGAACTGGACCGGGGTGCTTTTCCCGCGCGACGCGCTGACGGTGCTGAGCGGCTCGAAGTCAACGTAGCCCCGGCTCAGGGGAGAGACCTCCTGGGCGGGAAGAACTGAAGCGAGCAAAACAGCGATCGTTCCGACGACCGGCAAGTATCTGCGCATTTATTGTCCTGAGGCCGGCGCCGGGCCACCCTGCGCCAGAGATTTCTTGATGTTGTCTTCGATGATGCTGAGACTTCTCAATCCCAGTTCGTAGTCCACGACTTTCCCGGAGCGGTCGACGAAGAACAGTGTGGGCATTCCGTCAATGCCGCCGTACAGGTCGGCGACTTTTTCCGTTCCCATCAGCACCGGGTAGTTCACGCCCATCTTGTGGGCGAATTCCGAGATGGTTTTCTCATCGGTGTCGTCCATGGCCACGCCGAGAATCTGCAGGCCCTGCGGGCCATATTTCTTCTGCAGGTCGATCAGCCAGGGCATCTCCACTTTGCAGGGCTCGCACCACGTCGCCCAGAAGTTCACGATCACGGCTTTGCCTCTGAGCGACGAAAGCCGGAGCGTCTTGCCTTTCTCTTCCAGCAGGTTCAACTCGAAATCAGGAGCCTGCCGGCCGTTCAGGCGGCCGCCCGGATCAGCCTGAAATCCGGCATTGGCCGTTCCTTTCGGATGAGACATGTACTTGCCGCTGATCAACAGCGCGGTCACGCCCACAACGATAAATAAAACAAAGATGACGCTTTTCTTCACCCGAACCTCACAGAGCAAAACGATTCAGAAAACCCAGCTTGCTGGCCAGCCAGGTAAACCGGCCGGCCAGAATCAGCCCGCCGATGGCGATCAGGAGTACGCCGCTGATCACCTCCACCGTACCCAGGTGCCGCCGGAAGCGGCCATAGAAAACGAGAAAACGGTCCATCACCAGCGAAGTAAGCAGGAAGGGCACAGCCAGTCCGAGCGAGTAAACCCAGAGCAGAAGAATGCCCTTGGTCACGCTGTCTTCATTCGCCGCCATGCCCAGAATTCCCGCCAGCACTGGTCCGATGCAGGGAGTCCAGCCAAATGCGAAGGCAAAGCCCACCAGGAACGCTCCAAACGGCGACTTGCCGCCCTGCATGGAGTGGATACGCTTATCGGCGTAAAGTGCCTTGATCTTGAAGACCCCCATCAGGTGCAGGCCGAAGATAATAATGATGATCCCGGCGGCCCAGGTCAGGTACTTCTTGTATTCGTGGACCAGTTGTCCGATGCCCGTCGCTGCCGCCCCCAGGGTCACGAAAACCACGGTAAAGCCGAGGATAAACATCACCGAGTGCAGAAGCACGGTGCCCAGCAGCCTGCGGTCCTTGGAGTCGGCCTGCAGCTCTTCCACGCTGGCTCCCGAGATCAGAGAAACATATCCCGGCACCAGCGGCAGCACGCAGGGCGAAAGAAAGGAAACCAAACCGGCGAAAAATGCAGCGATCATAGGCCTTTCACGCGGACGTTGATTAGACTCGTGAATTCCGCATTGGATACAGCAAATCTCTAACCATTGTAAATCGGGAGCCGGGCTATTGTACTCCGCCGCCAGGGCAGCATCGCCACCTGCGCCGCTCAACAGCTAAGCCCCTTCGTGCTATAGTTCTGGCCGCTCAGCGCGGCAAATCCCGCCGTGCTGCTTTCGCTCTTGTCTTAAGGTCGCATCGAGAGGAGGCGTCACGTGAAGCACAAAAATCAACTGGCAGGCTCCGCAAGCTCCTTTTCACGGCGAAGCTTTCTCAAGAATTCGGGCATATTAGTTGCGGCTGCACGGGCAGGCGCGCTTCTTCCCTTGAGCAGGATGGCGAGGGCGCAGGCTTCAAGCAGCGTCTTCGTGGTCGCCGATACGACCCTGGGCAAAGTCCAGGGCATGAACCTGGGCGGCATTCGGACCTTCAGAGGCATTCCTTACGGCGCATCCACCGCGGGCAAGAACCGGTTTATGCCTCCGCAGAAGGCTGCGGCCTGGTCGGGAGTGCGCGACGCTTTTGGCTTCGGGCCGATCTCGCCGCAGGTGATGGCGGATACGCGCGGCGAATACGCGCAGCTGATCGACTGGGACTTTCAGCCCGGCGGCATGGGCGAAGACTGCCTTACGCTCAACGTCTGGACACCCGCATTGAAAGACGGCGGCAAGCGTCCGGTGCTGGTGTGCTTTCATGGCGGCGGCTTTGCCACCGGGTCCGGCAATGCCATCGGTTATGACGGCGAGCCGCTGGCGCGATTCGGCAACGTGGTCGCGGTGTCGGTGAATCATCGCCTGGCCTCTCTGGGGTACCTGCACCTGGCCGACCTGGGAGCGCCTCCGGAGTTCGCACGCGCCGGCGTGGCCGGCATGATGGACCTGGTGGCGTCGCTGGAATGGGTGCGCGACAATATCGAAAACTTCGGCGGCGATCCCAACACGGTTATGATCTTTGGCCAGTCAGGGGGCGGGGCGAAAACCTCAGTCCTGATGGGCATGCCTTCAGCCAAGGGGCTCTTCCACCGCGCCGGCGTACAAAGCGGCTCGCTGCTCAAAGTAGCGTCGCGGGAGGCAGCGACTGCATCGGCGGAAAAGCTGCTCAAACAGCTTGGACTGGATAAGAGCCGCATCGCCGATCTTCAGAAACTCTCCTGGGAGCAGATCCTTGACGCCCAGGCAGCAGTGAGCGGCACGGGACCGGGAGGTCCGTTCGCCCCGGTTTTCGACGGCACGGTCATCCCGGCGAACCCGTTCGACCCGAGCGCTTCCACAGTCTCGGCCGACGTGCCGATGATCATCAGCACTACGCTGGACGAGGCGGCGCTGACCCTGACCAACTTCGATCTCGACGAAGCGGGACTGAAGGCGATTGCCGGGCGCCTGCTGAGCGACAAGGCCGATCGCGTGCTGGGCCTCTATCGCAAAGCGTATCCCAGCACGTCACCTTATTTGATTCAGGCGCGCATCATCACCGACCGCGGCTTCCGCGCCAACGCCTACAAGCAGGCGGAGCGCAAGGCCGCGCTGGGCAAGGCTCCGGCGTTCCTCTATCTGTTTACCTGGCCGTGCCCCGGCTACAACGGGAAATTTGGATCAGTGCACGGGACAGATGTACAGCTGGTGTTCCACGCCTATCGCGGCGCCATCGGCGGCGGCGGCACCGAGGCGAAGACCCTGGCCGACAAAATGGCGGCCATGTGGGTGGCCTTCGCCAAAACCGGCGATCCTAATTGCCCGGCGATTCCCAAGTGGGCGGCGTACGACAAGAAGGAGCGCGCGACCATGGTCTTCGACACCAATACCCGCGTGGAAAGTGATCCGCGCAGCGAGTTTAGACAGTTGTGGGAGGAACTGGGACCACCGGCCGGACCGCTGGGCTAGATGTGCGACTTAAACCACGGAGACACGGAGACACAGAGAAGATAATTTGTTCTCTCTGAGTCTCCGTGAGATTGTGGTTTACGCGACCTTGATCATCAGCTTGCCGAAGTTTTCCCCGCGAAAGAGCTTGAGCAGCGTATCGGGAAAAGTATCAAAGCCCTCCACGGTGTCTTCCCGGGACTTGAGCTTGCCGGCCAACATCCAGCCGGCCATCTCGCGGGCGGCCTCGCCGTAGCGCGCCATGTAGTTGAAGACCACGAACCCTTCCATGCGCGCGCTGTTGACCAGCAGCGAAAGATAGTTTGCCGGGCCTTTGATTCCCGTGGTGCTGTTGTATTGCGAGATGGCTCCGCAGATCACCACGCGCGCGCCGCGCGCCAGCTGGGCCAGCACGTCGTCCAGAATCTGCCCGCCAACGTTGTCGAAGTAGACATTTACGCCCTTGGGGCAATGTTTGCGCAGGCCCTCTGGCACGCTTTCGTTTTTGTAGTCGATGGCGCCGTCAAAGCCCAGTTCTTTCACAATGTAATTGCACTTGTCCGCACCACCGGCGATGCCCACGGCGCGGCAGCCTTTGATTCTGGCAATCTGTCCCGCCACCATTCCCGTGGCCCCGGCCGCGCCGGAGATGACCACCGTGTCGCCGGCTTTGGCCTGGCCGACTTCGAGCAGGCCGAAATAGGCAGTCAGTCCGGTAATGCCCAGCGCACCCACGTACACCGGCAGCGGCACCAGCTTGGGATCGACCTTGGTCAGGCCTTTGGCGGCGTCGGCCCCGAACAGCGCGTACTCCTGCGCGCCCAGGATGCCAGTGACGTGGTCGCCCACGGCGAACCCGGGATTCTGCGACGCAACCACCTTCCCCGCGCCGCCGGCGCGCATCACCTCGCCGATTGCCACCGGCGCAATGTAGGAGCGGCCTTCATTCATCCAGCCGCGCATGGCCGGGTCGAGTGAAAGGTACATGGTCTTGACCAGCACTTCGCCCGGACCGGGATCGCGTACCGGTTCTTCCGTGTATTTCCAATCCGTGCGTTTGGGCAAACCTTGCGGCCGGGCGGCAAGACGGAACTGGTGGTTGACAAGGGACATGCTGGTGAACTCCGTTGTGGGGTAGTGGAAAACTGAACCCACAAGTATATGCGAGCGTTTGACGCGCGTGGTAGCCACGCCCGGCCACCGCGCTAGGAGTTTCAGTTTCCCGGTCCTCGTGCGCTTGACCCTGCGTTCCTGCGCGCCAGGCGAGGTACCAGGACCCAGACCATACCGTAGAAGAAAAGAGACCCGGCGATGGCGCCGGCGCTGCCCAGGCGCAGATCTTCAAACAGCAGCTTCAGGGTGCAAAATGCGATCGCGGCGTACGCCAGCCACGAGAGTTCGATGCGCCTTGTTCGCGAAGCAGCCACGGCGAACGCCAGCGCCGCGAGGGAAATGATCAGGGTACGCGTAACCGCCAGCAGCGGCGCGCCCACAGAGGTCAGGAGCGACAACAGCCAGAGCGCCGCGGCTACGGTGATGGCGGTAGCAACGAAGCCGGCGGGCACCGCGAAGACACAGCGCAGCAGACGCTGCCTCCAGAGATCGTTGACAGGAGTCCGCCAGGCAACCATGGCATATCCAGCTATGAAGCCTGCCGCCGGAATCCAGATCCACCCGTGAGACGCAGTTGGAAAAGTTCCCACCAAAGCGCGCCCGGCATATTCCAGCAAGCCGGATGCGAGGGCGCCGGCGCCGAGGTAAACCGCCGCGTGAAAACTGGCAGTCATGCGTTCCCCGCGGATTCCGCCGATTAAGGCCACGAATGCCGCCAACACCAGCCACAGTCCGAGCAGCGATTCCGGAAGCAGTAGAAAACTTCCGGCAAGAAACAGAGCGACAGCCCAGGTTGCGAAAGCGTGGTAATTGCGACTCTGGTCCCGATGGGAAGAGCGCGTGAAAGCTGCCAGATATGCCGTTCCAGCGGCCAGCAGACAAAAGGCTCCCATCCATGGCCGAAATGAACTGCTGATACGCAGAATGCCGGTGGTGACCAGCAGGAATGCCACAACCGTTTGTCCGATCTCGAAAACAGCAATCCGGTGCGACCGAACTACAATGCGCAGAACTGTGCTGCAGCCGTAGATCAGGAAACCCGCTGCGATGAGCGTAACTAAAACAGACGGAGCGATCGGCTGGTATTCCGGCGACACGCCTTCGGCCCGGGTGTAGACAAGAATCACCGCCAGCAGGGCGAAATCAAGAGCAACCGCGGCGATCGGGCGCAATCCCGTCCAGCGGTCGCGCCCGGCGGCAGCTTCTGAAGCCAGCGCCATCATCAGCAGAGCCGCCACAAACGGAGCGGGATCGCGCGTGGCCACAAGCAGCACAACACTGGTCGCGGCAGCGGCGAGCATGGCCACGCCAACCACGGTTGCCAGGTTGCGCTTCCACGCCAGCGCCGCCGCCAAAATGGCGAAGCAGCCCAGCACCGCAGCCGTCAACCAGGGGGGCAATGCCTGGAAGCGAACTGTGAGCTCCCAGAGCATGGGAGCAAGGATGAGGGCGGAAGTCAGAGCGGACGCGGTGCGGGCGGTTGAATCCGCACGCGCGAGGGAAGACCAGACCAGCCAGGCAAAGGCGTAGGTCAGGGCGATGGCCACGACCGCTGCCTGAGGAACTACCAGTGATTCGGCAAGAGCGCGCAGCACGTAGGCGCCGGCGATGCCCAGGAACACCCGGCCAACAATCGCAACGGTGGCGCCCGGACGTGCAGGCGGCAACGCCTGCAGAGGATGCGCCGGGGGCATCAACGGACCATCGGCGCGCGCAGGCCTTTGGTCCATGACCGCGGAGCGACGCTCCAGAGCGGCGAGGCGTGTTTCCAGATCTTCGATTCTCTCGCTCAGCCGTTCCAGAGTGGAATTGAACTCGTCGACCGAGGTCTTCATGAACCCCTCCTTTGTGTGAAGGGGCGATCGTTGACTTACACCGGCCCCTGCGCCGTGGCTGCGGACAAAGCTGCATGCTTTTCCTCCCACGGCGGCAGTAATTTCACCAGCACCCACAAAATGCCCAGAGGCAAAAGTGCGAGGACGACAGTGATCAATAATCCCTCACGGGTTATGAAGCCGATCTTATAGGTGGTGTATCCGAGGAAACTCTTGGAGAACAACTGGCCGCCGATGACGACGTTCCAGCGCATGGCAAAGATGCCGATCAGGGTGAGGCATCCGGCCAGCACGTAGACGCGTTTGCGCTCGGCTTCGGCCAGCTTGAGTACCTGCACCACGAAGAGCAGCGCGATGGGGAGAACCGTGCCCAGCATGATCTGCAGCACCACCTGCGAGAAGTAGAGGCGGGTGTGCACCATGAAGTCCAGGCTACGGAAGGATTCGTCCGCTTCGTAGATGCGGTGGATCAGGTCCAGCATCTCCAGGCTGAAATCGATGATGAATGTATAAAAAAGGTATTTGGCCACGGTGTCCACGCAACGCATGTCGATGGGCTGGCGGCGCAGCTTGCTGGTGAGCATGTAGAGCAGCAGCACCGCGGCAATGCCGGAGACCGTGGCCGAGAACAGAAAGACCACCGGCATCAGCGGCGTCGACCACCAGGGATTGGCCTTGATGGAGCCGAAGATGAAGCCCACGTATCCGTGGAGAAGGAAGGCCGAGGGAATGCCGATGACCGTGACGATCCAGCCCGCTTTTTGGTCGATCTCCAGCGAGCGCTCGCTGATGTTGTACGAGCCCAGGGTCAGTGCGCGGTAGATGGCCCGCTTCCATCCGCTGGTGGTTTGCGCCAGCACCACGATGTCACGGCGGTAATCCAGCCATATCTCCACCACCAGCACGGCCATCAGGTACCACAGATACACGAAGCCGAACATGGCCATTGCCGACGAGCGGTGCGGCGTCAGATACATTTCGAAAGAGCGTTCGGGGCGGCCCAGGTGAAGCTGCAGTGGCAGCGGCGCGACCAGGAGAAAGGCCAGCGCGGTGAGCAGAGCCAGCCGGTAGGTAGGCTTAACCGCATCAACGCGAAACACGCGCTCCAGCGACGCCAGGATGAAGGCTCCCGCGACCAGCCCGGTCAGATAGGGGTAGAGGGCGATCAGCACGCTCCACTGGAGCTCTACTTCGTTCGGGTACATGAAGCCGTCGGTCGGCATCAACGATTCTCCTTGTTGCGGCGCCCGCGCGCCATATCCGGTACCACTCCTTTAACGCACCGCGCGATCCAGAGCGTTGTAGTAGAGCTTGGCTCCGGTGGCCAGATGAGGTTTCAACACCTGCACGCTGTGGGTGCGCAGGAATTCGTGGATCGGGTCGCTGGGGTTCTTGAGATCCGCGAGCTGGCGCGCACCCGTCGGGCAGACTTCGCAGCATGCCGTGGTCAGTCCCTTGGTGATCCGGTGATAGCAAAGCGTGCACTTCTGCGCCACCTTCTTCTCGGGATGCAAGAAGCGGCAACCATAGGGACAGGCCTGCACACAGTAGCGGCAGCCCAGGCAATACTTTTCATCGACCAGGACGACACCGTCCGGGGTCTCGAATGTCGCGCCCACAGGACACACCTGGGTGCAGGGCGAATCGGCGCAGTGGTTGCACATCTTGGGGACAAAGAATTCGCGAACCCCGGGTTCGTGGCTGGGCGGGAAGCCGTTCTTGCCGCCGTCGGGCGAGTCCACCTGAATCTTGTCGACGCCGAGTTCTTCGGTGATGCGGTAGCGTTCGACCCACGTGCGGTAGTAGCCGTCGGGAACGTTGTTCTCTTTCTGGCAGGCGCGAACGCAGCTGCCGCAGCCGATGCATTTCTCGATGTCCACCAGCATGCCCCACCAGTGTTCGGCCAACTTGTAGTTAGGAGCGCCCTCCGGCGTTCCCGCCAGCACGTGCTCCCAGGCCACCGCTGCCGCGGGCAGGAGAATGAGGAAGTGACGCCGGGTGAGGCTCATTTCTTGCCTCCCGAAGCCTTGCTTACAGAAGTCTTCGCGACCGCATTTTTGGCGGGCGATTCAATAGCCGGGCTGTGCGGCTGGTGACAGGTATCGCAGGGAAGGCCGCCGGCGTGATCGGCCGAGACCACCTGCGGGTACCACTTGGGTTTGGCGTTGCTGGCTTCGTGGCAGCGCACGCAGAGCACCGCGGTGTCCAGTTTTTCCGGCTTGGCCGAGCTTGGATCATCGGCGTGCGCGGCCTGCGCGTCATGACAACTCTCACAGGCCACGCGGGTATGCTTGCCTCTGCTCTTTACGTCCAGAACATCGGCGTGGCAGCCCTCACAGACCTGGTGGCCGGCATAGACTATGGGCTTCGACGCGACTTCCTGAATAGCGTCGCCGCGATAGTGGCCATATTGCCCAAAGCTGCGGGGGACAAGGAAGCCGCGGACAATGATGAAGATGAACAGTCCGGCCACGAAGACGGAGCCCAGCCGGAAAAGGTGCCCTGAATCGCGGAAGCTTTTCATAAGCTGCTGGCCTCAATGCAGCCGTGCGGGGCATAGGAATTCAGCCCGAGCGGCGGCGACCGGGAAAACCTGTTTCCCCCTCGACCGTGGAACGGCCGCTTGCGGAACAAGTTTTGTATTTTGCAAATGTCCTACTGCGGGCAGGCTGGGGTCTGTGTCTGCCATCACGAGGCGAACGTGAGGTTGATCACAAAAATGCAGTGAGAAAGGCGGAACCCGGTTCTTTTCAGCACATCCGCCGAGGACTCGCGCCTTGCATAAAATTTACCGGTAGCGTATTCCTATGTGGCCCGCATGAAGGAGGAACCGACCGTGACATGGCGCGCTCGCATGATCTTTGCCGTTCTTTCCGTCCTGTTGTTCTCCACCGCGTTCAACCGCATCTTTGCCCAGGCAACGGGAAATTCCGGAACAGTCACAGTCATCCGGGCTGCCAATCTGATTGACGGCACCGCCTCCCAGCCGCGGCACAACGTGATGATTGTTGTTCGCGGCAACAAGATTGACAGCGTGAGCGAGGGCAACACGCCGCCGGCTGGCGCCAACGTCATCAACTTTGGTCCCGAGGTCACGGTTCTGCCCGGCCTGATCGATACCCACACCCACATCTTTCTCCAGGGCGAAGATCCGGCCGTAGAAAGCTACGACGACCAGTTGTTGAAGCATCCGTATTCCTACCGCGCGGCGCGAGCTACGGTCTCTGTCCGCCGCGCCCTGGAGCAGGGCTTCACCACGCTGAGGGACGTAGAGACGGAAGGCGCAGGATACGGCGACGTGGGCATCAAGCAGGCCATCAACGCCGGCTTCATTCCCGGGCCCCGGCTGTTCGTGGTCACGCGCGCCATCTCCACTACCGGCGGCTATCCGCTCGAAGGTTACAACCCGGACATCGTGGTTCCCAAGGGCGCGCAACTGGGGGATGGCCCGGTGGAGTTGCGCAAGATCACGCGCCAGCAACTGGACAACGGCGCCGACTGGATCAAGGTGTACATGACGCACCGCTCCTGGGTGGATAAAGACGGGCATCTCGTCTCCCAGCCCACGCTGACGCTGGATGAGATCAAGGCAGTGGTGGATGAAGCGCATGGCTGGCGTGTGGACAAGGGCGTACCCCAGCACAAGGTCGCCTGCCACGCCTACGGCGGGATCGGATTGCATCGCGCCCTCGACGGCGGCTGCGACTCCATCGAGCACGGCCTCGACCTGGACGATGCGGCCATCGCCCAGATGCTCAAGCAGGGCACCTGGTACGTGCCGACACTCACCGTCTATTACGGTGACTGGGGGCCGGAGAACACGGAAGAGGGCAAACGCGATCGCGAACGCACGCACGTGCACGAAGCTTCATTCAAAAAGGCGCTGAAGGCGGGAGTGAAGATCGCTTTCGGCACCGATATGGGCGGCATTCCCTGGTCGAAGCCTATCGCCGACGAGTTCGGTTACATGGTCAAGTTCGGCATGCCGCCGATGGAGGCCATCAAGGCTGCCACCTCGCGCGCCGCCGATCTGCTGGACAAGAAGGGCGAGTTGGGAATAATCGCTCCCGGCGCCGACGCCGACGTGATTGCCGTCTCCGGCGATCCTCTGGCCAACATCGACGCGCTTAAGAACGTGACCTTCGTGATGAAAGACGGCAACGTCTTCAAACATCCGTAAAGACAGGGAGAGCGGAACAGTGCCAGCGACAATGAAGAAAGGCCCCGAGGCGTCATCCGCCGCCATGGCGGTGGCGCGCGTGGCGGTGGGCGTGATGTTCATCATGTTCGCGCAGTACAAGCTGCTGAACCGGGACTTCGCCCACGGCGGCTATGAGAAATACGTCGGCGGCTGGGTGCAGGAAAGCGCGGTCAGCTTTTACAAACCTTTCCTGCGCGCCACTCTGCATTACCCCACGGCTTCCGGGTACGCAGTGGGCGTGGCGGAAATGCTGATCGGCTTGTCTATGGTGCTGGGGCTTTTCGTGAGGCCGGTTGCGATTGTGGGGGCGCTGTTCATGCTGAATATCGCACTGTCAACCTGGAACCTGCCCCCGGGCACTGCGGCGTGGCGATACCTGGGGAACCAGCTGGAAAATATCCCGCTCATGTTCCTGTTCATCATCTTTTATGTGCATGGCGCCGGCGGGACGTGGGGGCTGGACAGAAATCTAAAATGAGCTGGATTAGACCGGCCTGGGCGCGATCAGACATCTTGCTTTCTGCTCCTTGCGCTTGACCTCGACCTTTGCGGCGGCTCTTGACTAGGGGGAGAACGCTGGTTTGACGGGCGGCGGCGCGCCCTTCAGAATAGACTAAGTACCGCAAATGCTGAAGTTTACCGAGCAATACGACGTGGTGGTGGTGGGCGCTGGACACGCCGGCTGCGAAGCTGCCGTGGCCGCGGCCCGCATGGGGCTGCGCACCGCCCTCTTCACCCTGAATGTGGACCTGATCGCGCAGATGTCCTGCAACCCAGCGGTGGGCGGGATCGCCAAGGGACATCTGGTGCGCGAAGTGGATGCCCTGGGCGGAATCATGGGCGAAGTCACCGATGCGGTAGGGATCCAATTCCGCCTGCTCAACACTTCGCGCGGCCCGGCGGTGTGGTCGCCGCGCGCCCAGTGCGATAAGCAGCAGTACCGGCTGAAGATGCGCGAAGTTCTGGAAGCTCAGCCCAATCTGAAGATCAAGCAGGCTGAGGTGGCTGAGCTGATCGTGGAGGACGAGAGCGATCCACCGCGGAGGCGCGGAGACGCGGAGGGAGATCCGGAATCTCGTGGCACAGCCGCCCCCGGCTGTGCTTATCCCCAGAAGGTTGCTCGCGGTATTAAGTTGCGCGATGGACGTACCGTCGGCGCGCAGGCCGTGATTATCACCACGGGAACTTTTCTCAATGGCCTGATCCACTGCGGCGAGCAGACGTATCCCGCGGGACGCAGTGGCGAGCCGCCGTCACAGCTACTGGGAGAATCGCTTAAGCTGCTGGGGCTGCGCGGCTGCAGGTTGAAGACCGGAACGCCGCCGCGGCTCGATGGCCGCAGCATCGACTGGTCGCGCTTCACCGTCCAGCCGGGCGACGCCGATCCTACGCCGTTCAGCTTTCGCACGCGCAAGATCGCGCAGAAGCAGGTGCCATGCTACATCGCATTCACTTCGGAGGAGACGCACCGCATCATCCGCGAAAACGTGCATCGCTCGCCCATGTACTCGGGGCAGATCAAGAGCATTGGCCCGCGCTACTGCCCCAGCATCGAAGACAAGATCGTCAAGTTTCCGGACAAGACCACGCACCAGTTGTTTCTCGAGCCGGAAGGGCTGAACACTCACGAGATTTACGTGAACGGCATGAGCACCTCCATGCCGATTGACGTGCAGCTGGCGGTGATCAACTCTGTCCCCGGGCTGGAGAGGGCGGAGATGCTGCGCCCGGGCTACGCGATCGAGTATGACTCCATCGATCCCACCGAACTGGCGCGAACGCTGGAGACCAAGAAGATCGCGCGTCTTTTCCTGGCCGGGCAGATCAACGGGACATCGGGCTACGAAGAAGCGGCGTGCCAGGGACTGATGGCGGGCATCAACGGCGCGCTGCAGGTGAAGAACCAGCCGCCACTGGTGCTGGACCGCACGGAGGCCTACACCGCCATCCTGATCGACGACCTCATCAGCAAAGGCACCAACGAGCCCTACCGCATGTTCACCTCGCGGGCCGAGTTCCGGCTGCATCTGCGCATCGACAACGCCGACCGCCGGCTGACTCCTCACGGCCGCCGCGTGGGACTGATCGACGATGCGGCCTGGGCCGACTTCCAGGCCAAACAGCAGCGCGCGCAACGGCTGACGGAGCTTCTAGACAAGACGCGAGTCTCGCCGGAGCTGCTGGAGCAGATCGAGCGGGCGCAACAGGAGCGCGTAGCACGCGTTTCGGCGAATTCTGCGGCGCTTGCAGAAGAGGACGATGCGGTGGTTGGGCGCGAGGGGGCTTCTGCGGCCGGCGAGTCAAACCTGGCGAGCGCTCTCGGATCGACGCTGGCGCAACTGCTGAAGCGGCCAGAGATGGTAGTTGAGGATCTGGCGGGCGTGGTGCGGGAGAGCTGTCCGGATTATTTTGCGGAGATCGATGGGCGCTTTGATGCGCATGAGGACGTATATCCGACCTCTGTCGGCCCCAGCGGAGCCGATCCCTCACCTTCGCTGCGGAGCGAGCAGGCCCCGAGCAAGGCCGCAGCTTCGGTTCGGCATGATGCTTCGCGAAGTGGTGCGCTGTCCGCAGCAGCACGCAACGAGATGAAAACGGTGGAGACGGAGATCAAGTACGCCGGGTATCTCGACCAGCAGCGCAAGTCGATCGAGCGTCTGAAGAAGGCGGAGCAGCGGGCAATCCCCGAGTGGTTCGACTATGCCAAGGTCAGCGGGCTTTCGCGGGAGATGAACGAGAAGCTGCAGCGCGTTCGTCCACGCACTCTGGGCCAGGCTTCACGGATTCCGGGAGTGACGCCGGCGGCGGTGAGTTTGATCAATGTGTATATCGAGATTCAGGGGAGAGCGCTGTCCCGAGCGTAAGCGAGGGATCACTATGGTCGCCAACCGCGTTCCCCTGTCTTAATGTGTCCAAGAGATAAGGTCCCTCGCTGCACTCGGGACTCTGGTCAGAGCGGAATATTCCCGTGCTTTTTCGCCGGGTTCTTATCGCGCTTGGTCTGCAGCATCTCCAGGGCGTCGATCAGGCGCTTGCGGGTTTCGCGAGGCTGAATGACGGCGTCGATGTAGCCGCGCTCGGCGGCGACGTAAGGATTGGCAAAACGCTCGCGGAACTCCTCGACCTTCTCCTGGCGCACCTCGTCCATCCACTTGCCTTTGTCCTGCATGCGCTCGACGGAAGCTTTGGCCCGCTCCAACTCGCGCTTGTACACGATGTTGACCGCGCCCTCGGGGCCCATGACGGCGATCTCCGCGGTAGGCCAGGCATAGTTCACGTCAGTACGGATGTGCTTGGATGACATGACGCAGTAGGCGCCGCCGTAGGCCTTGCGCGTGATCACGGTGATCTTGGGCACCGTGGCTTCGGCAAAAGCAAAGAGAAGTTTTGCGCCCTGGCGGATGATCCCGCCGTACTCCTGCTTGGTGCCGGGGAGAAAGCCGGGGACGTCTTCAAAGGTGATGAGCGGGATGTTGAAACAGTCGCAGAAGCGGACGAAGCGCGCGCCTTTGACGGAGGCGTTGATGTCCAGCACGCCGGCGAGAAATGCCGGCTGGTTGGCGACGATCCCCACCGGGCGGCCGTTGAGGCGGGCAAAGCCGATAACGATGTTCTTTGCGTAGTGCTCGTGGACTTCAAAGAAATAGCCGTCGTCGACGACGCGGTTGATCGCGTCCTTGATGTCGTAGGGCTGGTTGGATTCCGAGGGAACGACTTTGTCGAGCTCAGCGTCGGCACGGTCGATGGGATCGCTGCACTCGCGGCGCGGCGCGTCATCGAGATTGTTGGAAGGGATAAAGCCCATGAGCTCGCGGATCATGGACAGGCACTCGGCGTCATCGTGGGCGAGAAAGTGGGCTACACCGGAAGTCTCGTTGTGCGTGCCGGCGCCGCCGAGCTGCTCCTTGGTGACCTCTTCGTGCGTCACGGTCTTGATCACGTCGGGGCCGGTCACGAACATGTACGAGGTCTTATCGACCATCAGGATGAAATCGGTAATCGCCGGGGAGTAGACCGCGCCGCCGGCGCAGGGGCCCATGATGGCCGAGATCTGCGGGATTACGCCGCTGGCCAGAGTGTTGCGGAGGAAGATGTCGGCGTAGCCGGCCAGCGACATCACGCCTTCCTGGATGCGCGCGCCTCCCGAGTCGTTGAGCCCGATCACCGGCGCACCGGTCTTCATAGCCATGTCCATGATCTTGACGATCTTGCCGGCGTTGGCCTCAGACAGCGATCCGCCGAAGACGGTGAAATCCTGGGCAAAGACGAACACCAGGCGGCCCTCGATGCGGCCGTAACCGGTGACGAAGCCGTCGCCGTAGACCTTCTGCTCGCCCATGCCGAAGTCGGTGGAGCGGTGGGTGACCAGCTTGTCAAATTCCTCGAAGGTGCCTTCGTCGAGCAGGAACTCGACGCGCTCGCGCGCCGACATCTTGCCTTCTTTGTGCTGGCGCTCGCGGCGCTCTTCGCCGCCACCGGCCTCCGCCAGCGAGTCGCGGCGCTTAAGTTCGGCGAGCTTCTGTTCCAGGTTCATGGCAAAGAATTATAGCCATTGAAATGACGGGAAGATACGTGAGGCCGTGGGCCCGGTAGGAGTCCCTGGCTACGCTCGGGGACCGGGGGGCTTACTCCAGCGTATCGCCCGGCTGCCACTTCCATCTCTTCTTCTTCGCGTCCCAGAAAACGTTGGAGTCCATGAGTTGCGATTCCTGGACGCGGATCACGAAGATGGGAGGCTTGTTCTTCTTGACCAGCATCCGGCCGACCTCGATGGTGTCAAAGGGGACGTTGATGAGCACGAATTTGGCCTTAGGAGTCGCGGCGCGCCAGGCATCGGCGCCGGCGCCGAAGATGACCAGCAAGTCGTGATTGTGCTCGGGATCCGCGCGCCCGAAGCCAGCCGTCGCGCGCGGATTGCCGAAGCCAAAGTAGGTGTAGTAGGGATCGCTGACCTCGTATTTGAAATCGTAAGAGTCGGGCAGGGGATCTTTGCTATCAGCGACAATGGCCACGTCGTCCACGCCGTCACCGTCGAAGTCAGCCACGATGAGCGCAGTTTGCATCTTGCTGGTGACGGTAAACCCAGGGCCAAACTGCTTCTTCACCAGTGGACCTACGGCTTCTATTTTTGAAGAGCCTTGCGGATCGGTCGGAGCCGGGGCCGGACTCTGGGGCTGGACCGCCACTACCAGACAGGCCGCGAGGAAGAACGTGCGAACGGCAGAGTACATGCTGCCAGTGTACCCCCGTTTTCCGGCGCCGCTCAAAAACTTGCGGAGAGCGCACCAGAAGATAAAACCAGAGAGGCCGGAAGCAGCAGCTCTCCGAGCCGCGCGTCCAGCATCAAAGTGGGTAGAAAAACACAAATTTTAAACACTAACTGCAAGGCCCCTGGGAGAGGACAGGATCTGAGATGAGCGCACCATTGCGGCTGAGTCTGCTGCTCATAGCGATAGGGCTGGCCGGTTGCGGTGGTTCGGTGAGCCACTCGAACACGCCCGGGCCCACGCCTGCGCCGTTTACCGCGACGGCGGACCATGTAGTACTGGTGGTTCTGGAGAACCACAGCTTCAACGAGGTGATCGGCAGTTCTTCCATGCCTTACCTCAATGCCCTGGCGTCTCAGCATGCGCTGGCCACGAACTATTTTGCCGACGCGCACCCCTCGCTGACCGACTACTTCCTGCTGACCACCGGCCTGCCCGAGACCATCGATAACAACTTCGCCGGCACGGTAACAGATGACAACATGGTGCGGGCGCTTACGGGGTCGAACAAGACGTGGCGTGCGTACATGGAAGGATTGCCGTCGGTTGGCTATGCCGGCGACGACGTCTGGCCGTACCTCAAGCACCACGATCCTTTTGTTTACCTTTCCGACGTGCTCAGCTCAACTGCGATGAGCGCCAACGTGGTGCCTGTCACGCAGCTGAGCGCAGATCTCAGCTCGGGTACGCTGCAGAATTTCTCTTTTGTAGCTCCCGACGCGGAGAATGATGCTCACTCGTGTCCCGGCAACGCTCCCACTTGTCCGGATACGGACAAGCTGGTGAGAGCCGACAACTGGCTCAAGAACAACATCGATCCCCTGATCAACAGCCCGGCCTTCGGCAACGGCGTGGTGATCATCACCTGGGACGAGGGCGACGTTACCGACATCGCCAGCGGCGGCGGGCAGGTAGCCACCGTGCTGGTTGGGCCACACGTGAAGACAGGGTTCCGGTCAGTTACCTTCTACGATCACGAAAGCACACTGCGGCTGATCCTGGACCTGCTGCATGTGAGCGATCATCCCGGCGCGTCAGCCTTTGCGCCTTCCATGGGCGAGTTCTTCCAGTAGTTCAAAACTTCCGCAGATGCGGGGGCGGAGTTTAGTGATTGCAGCCGCCGAACGCGGCCCGCTTGACCATAACGCGCGTGGCGAACGGCCGGCCAAGGAAGTTCACGAACGGCGCCATGGCCTCAAAACTACGCGCCAGTTCGGGCAGCAGCCGGGGCGATGTAACCAGGCTTACGTCGAGAATCTTCACCAGGTACCACTGCTTGCGCTGGATCAGACCGGCAGCAGGATGGTTGGGGCAGATCCCGTTGGGCATGCGCTTCAACGGCTCGCCGTGCAACTCGCCCAGATTCTCGCGCAGCCCGGGGACGTTCAGAATGTCCTGGAATTCGCGGTAGTTCTCGGCGAGGAAGGTGCGATAGGAGGGCAGTTCATCGCGCGTGGGAGCGTAAGCGCCGCCCAGGGCCAGCAGCTCGCTGTCAGTGAAATGAAAGTAGAAGCACGGTCCGCGCAGGCGCTGCGCGCCATGGCGCGCGAAAGCGGCGGCAATGTGCGTCTGGTAGGGCTTCCTGCCGTGAGCGAAATGCGCGTCGCGATAGATGCGAAAGACAGATTTGTCAGGCGGCGTCACATAGTCCGGCGCAAAGCGCGCGAACTCCCGGCTCAGGCAGCAGGCCAGGTCCATCATGGGGACCTTGATCAGCGACTCGTACTGCTGCTGGCGAGGCTGAAACCAGCCCTTGCGGTTGTTGCGCTTGAGCTGGCGTAGAAACGTGAGCGCGTCTGGAGAAAAACCGGGAAACGCCTTCATTGCTTGCGGGCAGGCAATTACTTGAGCCATTGGTGGGAAGTTCCGATCTTCTAACTTCATTAGACTTTGCCAAGAATATAAGACGCGCGTGTCCGGCTTGACAAGCGGCAAAGAACGACAGAAGACCTGAATTGGCGGCTGAAAGTTACTTAGCCGCTCGCAGTTAGAAGGCCATGAACGGCATCTTTTTGGGCTTTGACTTACGGGCCATGACACGGTTAAGGAAGACAACCAGCGGCGCCATGGCGTCAAAGCGCCGCGCCAGTTCGGGAACCACCCGCGGGGTGGTGAGCAGCTTGATATCGAGCACGGCTTCCAGGTACCACTGGCGATGCCGCAGCAGCGCCTCAGCGGAGTGACCGCAAGGAAAGCCTTTGGGCAGGCGCGACATCTGCTCGCCTTGCAGGTCGCCGGCCACGCGCCGCAGCTTTTTGTCGCGCAACATCTCGCGGAACTCTTCATGATGCTCGGCCAGCAGGTTGCGATAGGCGAGCAGCTCATCGCGGTCGGGCGAGTAGACTCCGGCGAAGGCCAGCAGCTCAGTCTCGGTGAAATGCATATAGAAGACGGCGCCTTCGCGCTTCACGGCCGTGCGATGAGGAAAGATGGCGGCAACGTGGGTCTTGTAGGGCGTCTTGTCGGGGGAGAAACGGGTGTCGCGATAGATGCGGTAGACGGCCTTCTCCGGCGGCGTGACGTAGTCGGGAGCAAAGCGGGCGAACTCGGCGTTCAGCGCGTTGACCAGTTCCAGCATGGGCAGCTTGATCGCGGTTTCGTATTGCGCCTTACGCGGCTGGAACCAGTCGCGGCGGTTGTTGCGTTTCAGCTTGCGCAGGAAGGCAACGGCGTCAGGGGGGAAGCCGGGGAAACGGGACTTCAAGGGGAGCGGGGTTGCAAGTACGGTGGCCATGATTTGTTTCCTGTGCCGCCCCTACGGGGCTCGCCATTTATCTTTCCTGCTACCCAGGCCTTCCGGCCTGGGCTAGGCTCGTTCGCGCCTCCGGCGCTGGGGTTTCGCGCGGATCTGCGGCTAATTCAGCCCTACCGCCTTCTCGGCGATCAATTTCTTTATGCGGTCTACGAATTGCCCCACCGGTATCGTGCCTTCGGGTTGTTGCTGGCCGCGGACGCGGACATTGACCGTCCCCGCTTCGGCTTCTTTTTCGCCCACCACCAGTAAGAACGGCACTTTCTGCAAAGTATGCTCGCGGACTTTGGCGTTCATCTTCTCGTTGCGGTCGTCGACGTGGACGCGCACGCCGGCGTCCTTTAGTTGTTGCGCGACTTTCTTGGCGTAGTCGGTGTGCTTCTCGCTGATGGGGATGATGGCCACCTGCACGGGCGAGAGCCACACCGGAAAGGCACCGGCGTAATGCTCGATGAGCACGCCGAAGAAGCGCTCCATGGATCCGAAGAGGGCGCGGTGGACCATCAGCGGGCGTTTGCGCGTGCCGTCTTCGGCGACGTATTCCAACTTGAAGCGCTCGGGCAGGTTCCAATCGAACTGGATGGTGCAGAGCTGCCAGGGGCGGCCGATGGCGTCCACCAGCTTGACGTCGATCTTGGGGCCGTAGAAGGCGGCCTCGCCGGGAATGATCTTGTAGGGAATGTTGCGACGCTTGAGCGCGCGCTCCAGCGAGCGGTTGGCGGGATCCCACATCTCCTCGCCGCCGAGAAAATTCTTGCGGTCCCTGGGGTCCCAGGTGCTGAGCTCGACCTGGTATTCGGTGAAGCCGAAAGCCTGGAGCACGGCCAGGGCAAAGTCCATGCAGCCGACGATCTCGTCTTCGATCTGTTCGGGGGTGCAGAAGATGTGAGCGTCGTCCTGGGTGAAGCCGCGGACGCGCAGCAGGCCGTGCATCACGCCGGAACGCTCGTAGCGGTAGACCGTGCCCAGCTCGCCGTAACGCTGGGGCAGGTCGCGGTAGGAGCGCAGCGTGTTCTGATAAATAAGGATGTGCCCGGGGCAGTTCATGGGCTTGACGCGATAGTCGGCGTCGTCAAGCTTCATGGGCGTGAACATGTTCTGCGCGTAGTAGCCTTCGTGGCCGCTGGTCTTCCACAGGTTCACGCGAAACACATGGGGCGTGTAAACCAGCGAGTAGCCGCGGTTCAGGTACTCGGCGCGCATCCAGTCTTCCATCTCTTTGCGGATCAGCCCGCCTTTGGGATGCCAGAAGATCAGTCCCGGTCCGGCCAGCTCCTGGATGCTGAAGAGGTCGAGCTGCTGGCCGAGCACGCGATGGTCGCGCTTTTTGGCTTCTTCGAGCGCGATGAGGTGCTGGTCAAGATCTTTCTTGTTGAAGAACGAGGTGCCGTAGATGCGCTGCAGTTGCTGGTTCTTTTCGTCGCCCAGCCAGTAGGCGCCGGCGATGTTTAGCAGCTTGAACGCCTTGATACGTCCGGTGGAGGGCACGTGCGGGCCGCGGCAGAAGTCCACGAATTTGCCATTGCGGTAGACGGAGATGGGCTCGCCCGGCCGCGTGAACTGCTCAATGAAGTGGACCTTCATGAAGTCGCCTTCCGAGCGGAAGCGCTCCAGCCCCTGGTCGCGAGGGATGAACTCGCGCTCGAACTTCTCGTCGCGCTGAGCCACGTGCTGCATGCGCTGCTCGATCTTCTCCAGGTCCTCGGCGGTGAAGGGCGTGGGCCGGTAGAAGTCGTAAAAGAACCCGCTCTCGGTGGGCGGACCGTGGCCCAGCTTGGTTTCAGGGAAGAGCTCGAGCACGGCAGTGGCCAACACGTGCGCGGAAGAGTGACGGTAGACTTCCAGCGCCTCGGGATATTTCTCGGTGAGCAACTGCAGATCAACATCTTCTTCCAGAGGCTTGGTCAGGTCCACGACCTGCCAGCCGTCTTTGGAAGGCGCGGAGTGCATGCTGGCCGGAGTTTTTTCGCCGTTGGGGCTCGCGGCCGGCCCACTCGGTTGCGGGGCTGATTGCTGAGCACTGATTGCTGAGGGCTTTATTTTCGCCACCAGCGCGGCCTCGGCCAGCCGCGGGCTGATGGAGCGGGCGATCTCCAGCGGCGTGGTCCCTTTGGCGACTTCTTTCCTGCTGCCGTCGGGAAGAGTGACGGAGATCATTCCGGTTTGAACAGTTTGCGACATCGGGACTCGTGGAGCACAGGCGCTTCAGGCCGTGTGGAGATAATCTTTGAGTCTAGCGAAGGGGCGAGTGATGGTCAATTTGGCGGCGGGGGTACTATGACCTGAGGGCGTTTTGCTACACCTGAGGCCCTGAGGGGGAGCGGGCGGGGGGGGAGCGTGGGGAGTGGGGGGCGGCGGATGGGCACCCAGGGCCTGCGCCAAAAACGGGAATCCCGCCTTTGCACAATTGCATTCACAACCATGCGGCGCACGGCGGATTTCCGCTGTAATTCGTCAGCGGATAGAGCTATTCTTCACGCATCAGTCCATGAAACCGCAAGTGGCGCACGGTTCCTCCAACGCACGTATTGAAACGATCCCCAAAGATGACATTTGAATCCAACCCGCGTCGAGATGCCTGGACAACGATTGCTGGGTTCATTTTCCAGGTGAACACTACAATTGTGCGCTGGCTTAATCTTCAGGACGGAGAGGTGTTAGAGCTAGAACGGGGAGAAGATATTGATATTGTCCAGACTGAGTTTAGCGATGGAGTAATCAACGCTGATCGCGTCTTGGAGCAAACCAAAAGGAGGACGAGCGCTGTCTTAACCCTGAAAAGCCCAGAAGCACTGGAGTCTGTCGCGAACTTCGCCGAGCATCGCAGCATTAATCCCAACCTTCGGTTAAAGTTTCGTTATGTCACCACCGCCTCGGTGGGAATTGAACGCAGCTGGCCGTATAAGAACGGTGGCATCCCAACGTGGGAAGCGATACGTCGCGGAGAGCTCAGTGAGGCTGATCGACGTGCCGCGTTGGATGCGATAAAAGAATTCTTGCTCCGATGCGACTGTCCAGACCAAATTCGCGGCGCATGGAAGCACCTACAAGACTTCTTGAGTAGTGCTGATAACGAGGCTTTAACTCACTTTATCGAAGCCTTCGAGTGGAGCGCTTCCGTCGGTGACTATCATGAGATCGAAGCCGAAATTAAGGCGACGTTGCTCAAACTCGGGTATCGGGATTCCGAGGCCAGTGCTCAGCAATTATTTGAGCGGCTGTTTGTGTACGTCTTTAGACGATTAGCCCAACCGGGACTAAAGCAGTTAAGCAAGGACGAGTTATTCGCGGAAGTGAGTCAGACATCTGTTTCGGATGTCGATCATGCACTATTTCAATTCATTACATCACAGGTGGAAATCCTTTCGAGTCGACTCTCGAAGGTGGAGCAAGAGGTCGAGAAATTGGCTGCTGTGCAGCAAAGCATCTCCGCCATTGCTCACGCTGAAGGCGTAGCGATATCGCTCACCAGCCCTGATCAGGGCGTAATCTTCGACCAACCAGAGTTGGTATCGCCAGCTATAAAGAGACATGAGGCTATAAGGACGATCCGTGAGTGCCTGAAGCACAAAACGCTAACGATGATTGTGGGTGAGCCCGGCTCAGGAAAAACCCAGCTGTGTTTGTTAACCGCAGAAGAAATTAAGGCCTCGCTTGTTTGGATAAGCATCCCGAGAGGTTCCGAGGAAGCGCAGGCCTGTATGACCTTGGATCGTGCCGTTGAACTGATCACAGGAAGCCAAAGACAGAATCTGAGCATTAAGGAGTGGTATTCCCAAGCGGCGAAAGTGGTAGGGGGCAAGCTGGTCGTCCTTGACGATATACCACGGGTGCTGCCTGGGAGTGCGCTTGCACGACGTGTGGAAACGTTGGCAAATTGCTCGGAAAAGGAGGGGGTAAGGCTCCTTGCTACATCGTTTCATCGGCTCCCGACAATAGCGGCAACCTTCGGCGAAGTGGATGTACCCAGGTTGACTGAAGCAGAAATAAGCGAGTTGTTGGGGCTGTATGGAGGTCCGCCCAGTGTCACAAAAGGCTTGGCCAGGATCCTTGCAACCCTGACACAAGGTCTTGTTGTTCTGGCTGTTGCCGCAGCGCGCTACTGTTCAGCGCAGAAGTGGGCGGTCAGCGGAGATCAGTTGGAAGGTCTACTCCGGGGGGACTTTTCGAAGACCCTTAAGCATGATTCGAAGGCTCTGCTAGAACTCACCATGCCCGATCCCGAAGCGCGCGCTTTACTCTATCGCTTGTCACTTGTGATTGGAGGCTTTTCAAGGAATACGGCCGAAAGGGTTGCCGCTGTCTCTCCGCGAATCGCACTTCCTGGCGAAAAGTTGGAACGCTTGATGGGTCTATGGATACAACCCTTTGTTGCCAACAAATTTATCCAATCGCCTCTGCTGGATTCTTCGTTGGGAACTTATCTAGATCAACGAACGCAGGCCGGAGTCCATGCCGCTCTTGCAGTCGAAATCCTTCGCGGCGGCACGCTCGATCCCTTACAAGTACTCGCCTGCATTCATCACTTGAATTCAGCTGGTCTGTCTAATCGAGCCGCTTTGATACTGATTCAGGCTCTTCTAGCTCTAACTGAAGACACCGATGTCTTCGAACGGGATTGGGGATTTTCCAGTCTTTGGGCCACAATTCCTCTTCCTCCAGAAGTGGACGTTAATTTGCGAGTGTATGCGCGCGCTCTACAGGCGGTTGCACTGGAGATGATGGGACGACCAATCGAGTCGACGTTACGTGATATTGAAGGGCTGGTTGCAGAGGCAGGGCCTGCGGCTTGGGGGACTGTGATCGCTTCAGGTTTTCTTGCTATTCGACTCTACAGAAGGTTGCCACAAGTTGCAAATCAACACCTCATCGCAGCTCTTCATGGCTTTGGCGCTGCAAAACTGCCTGACGGCACTTCAATTCCGCGAGCAAAAGGGCCTGCACTGGAAGGTTTACTTTGGGCAACCGCGAATGCGGCTAGCTCGGATGCGGATGTTCAATCGTGGATCGACGCCGCAAGACGGTTGAGTAAGGAAGAGGTGCAGCGTCTGGCAGATTCGGACCTGGCGAGTGACAATGCAACATTACTCTCGGATGGAATCTGGTTACGTGAATACAGGAAGACTGGCGAGAAAGATTGGGGCAAAGTGGAGACTCTCGTCAAGCGTCTCGAAGAGCTCGGGGCGGAAATTAATTTACCTATCCTCCATGTGGCTGCTATTCGAACATTGATCATGCTTCGTGCTGAATTCCTGAACGACGTTGATGGAGCGGTAAGACTTGCGGAAACAGAGCTCGCGAAAGTTAAAGACAATGAGAGTGTGTTTTTGATAGTAGAAGTCACTGGCAGGCAACTCTCGTATGCGAAACGCTCTGCTGCCGCAATCATTTGGCTCAGAAAGGCACGGTCAATTCCTGTAAAGGGTAATTCTCTTTTGCGGCGAAATGTACTGATTACCCTAGCAGAGGAGGAGGGAAAGCGTGACCCAAAATTGGCTGCAGGCTATGTAAGAGAAGCCCTTGATGTATCGCGCGCAGAAAATCTCCAAACGCACCGCATCGTTGAGGTGCTCGCGGAGTACGCCTTGGCATTGTGGAAGTCGGGTGATCGTCAAAATGCCTTTGTTGCTTTCGACGAAGCCGTGCGTCTCTTATTCACCTGCGACGAAACTGATCCGTATTGGAAAAAGCTATTTCTGGCCGTCTTTGCAGTCGCTTACTACCTGAGTTCAATGGCGTTTTACGGAAGGCCTCCAAGTGTTCCGAACTATCAACCTCCCCAGCAAGGGCAGTTCTTAGGGCTGGATAACCTTGATACCAGAGCATTCGTTCCTGCGCAGAAAGCTTTTGTGAGAATGAAGATGGCGATGTTTGCTGAAGCGGTAGACCAAATCCGACAAGCTGGACAATGGGCCTTAGCGGCCATAACAGCTGCGGATGAGATCGCGGGTGCAAGAACAATTTACTCCCTGGCATGGTTGGCTATAGTTCCGGCAGTCCTAGAAGGCCATTACGCTGACGCATGTCGAATGGCTGCGCTAATGGCAGACTCACGCTCTCCGGATGTCCCAGCCCTGGAAGAGGTCGGTTTCACAAAGTCCGAGGAAAGGGACCGAATGCAGCAGCTCTTGAATAACCCATGGAAGGGTGCCTGGGTAATGATGTATCTCGCCATGGCGTTAGTTTGTCGGCTCGCGACATTGCAAATCAGGGGCACACCGACTGAAGAACTCGGACTTGCGACCGAGGCGGTGACCAAGAGCTGCCCTGGAGATATACGCATTGAAAACATCGCAAAAGCTATTCGCGCAGTGCTGTTGGAGGATCACGAGTGGAACGAATTGCGAAGTCGTGGCGAGTCACTGATGGGAACCGAAACTGCAATTGCTTTGGTGTACTTCGTCGGAAGTGCTTTGAAGCGACCGCTGGCACAGGCCCTTAACATGCAGGTGTGGGTTGCAGAGCACGCTGAAAAGTTATTCGGCGGCTTTCACTCATTGCGGCAGGCGATTATCTGGCCTTTTTATAAAGTGTTTTGGTTAGACGTTGTCTCGCGAGAACCAGAGCATTTTCGAACCGCAGAAGGATACACGAGGCGCCAAGTTGACGCATTCGCTGCAGATATCTCTTTGGAGGGCGTTAAACGACTATTGGTGTCGATGTCATTTTGCCTTGGGGTTGATTTGCCAGACAGCGCGAAGGAATGGCTTGAAGGAAACTAGACGCTCTCTCCAGGGAAAACCCCAACGAGTGCCGCCAGCGCCTGCCAGTGCCGTGGATGCGGACGACGGCGGCCCTTGCGGATATCAGCTGCGTAAGACAGGGATATTTGGAGAGTTGTTGCAATAACGGCGTTTGTGGCGCTCCTCAGTAGAGGTTGTATTTTGCGTGCGTAAGTATCTTCATTCAACCATGCGGGATGATTCGCGGGTGTCCATGCGTGTTGGGCAAAAGCATTGCGTCGCTGCGTGTCTGCCCGGCTTGATTGGGCTTGATCGCTTTGTGCCGCGATGCGCCCGATCTTGGCTGCCTGCACGAGGGATTTTGTGGCGATTGGCAGAAGACACTCGGCGCAGTGGGTATGCTTCGACGAGATGGGATTGCCGCAGCCAGAACAAAGGTGCTGGGGTGGTGGTGCAGGTTCCATAGGCAAATGGGGCAGGTGGCCCCTTGCCTCGCGCCTGTATCCTTGCGTCAAGCGTGTTGCTGGCGGCCGCACTGACTTTTTGGTCGCCGACCAAAACTCATGCGCAAGCCACTCGGCAAAGGGTGCTACGGCGCGCCCCCAGGCCGGGCTCGTTTCTGCGAGTCGGATGGCGAACGGCGCCATCAAACGGCAGTTGCCATCACGTTGCTCAAAGAACCACTCTCGTCTGAGCGACTCACGAGTAATCCAGTCAAGAACGTAAGCATCGATTTGAGGCCGCACGGGTTCCATAACATCGCAGGCCAGACTGTCGCGAGCGGGCGTGTCAACATGTAAAACGCCGAGGCCAGCATCAAGCCCCAGCGTGGAAACTGCTAAACGGGCCTCCGATTCGAGCAGCGCGTACAGATAGTTCAAAATTGCGTTCACCGGGTTTGCGGCGAGTCGGCAAGATCCGGTCAGAGGCGATTGACGGCTTCCAAATGTGCGCCAGTGTTCAGGCACGCGCCGAAGATCGGTTTTGGGAAAGTTGATCGTCAGATTGCGCCAAGCTGACCAGTAGGCACCTGCGGCTTGCGCTTCAATCGAGCGCACGGTTGGAATTGTGTCAGCCGATTCCAGTTCTGTCCGATATTGAGCGATGGCCCGAGCGGTCCTCGAATCGAGCAGCTTATATTGGGCAACACTCTCTTGACCGATGAGCTTGTGGGTAATGAGCGCACGCGCGATTCGCAACGCAGCATCGGAAGTGTGGGCAAGCGCTTGTGCGCGGCGCAGCCTCGCATCTGAGGGGCGAACCGGGCCGGTGGTGACTAGGACCGACCCGTCTCGGTCGAGCATGACGAATGACGCGTCTTGATTCGCAAGCCAGCGGAGTGCCTCAAAAGTGACGAAGCCGTCGCTTCCAATCATCACTAACCGGCGCAGGCCGTGACCCACGCGGGCGAGCCTGATCCGGCGGCGCTCTGAGCCAATGCCGTCCTCGATTTCGAGATGGCCGGAGCGCATACGCACGCGCACACCGAAACCGTAGAGCGTGAGGACACCGCTTCTGCTGATGGGAGATTTGCAGGCTACGTTTAAGTTAGATAGCGTGTAGGGAGCCGTCACGGAGACATACCTCCTTGCGGTTAGGGTCTGCCGTCCTGCTCGTAACAGGCAGCAGACCCGCATTTCATTTCATCTTCTTCAAATACGTCTCGACAGCACGGCGGAAGAGTTCAGCCATCGGCGCGCCTGTCCTAGCAGAAAGCTTCTTAAGCTTCGTTACTAGCTCTTCTGAGAGCCATACAGTCGTGCGCTTCTTCGTCATGTCATAATTATACACTATGTATGTCAATGTATGTCATTCGATATGTCAAGGATTTACCCTGGTGCGCTTTGAGAGAGAATACGCTCTAGGCCGGTCCTAGGCCTTGCGACGCTTTCTAGGAATCGGGCAGTGACACTGTACGGAACCTCGCCTGATTGTGGTTGCCGCTTCGCGCTCTCACAGAGCCTGATTGCCTCTTCCAGGTGGCGACGATTTTCCTGTAGATATTGGGGGAGATAGTTGGGCACCCGCTTTTCCAGATAAGGCACGGTCTTAGGCAGCCGCTTGATCTGCTGATCGACCAATTGCAGCATTGACGAGAATTTTTGTGTTCTGCGTTTGGTCCATGCCTTTTCAATGACCTCAAACACCTGGAAATTTATATGTGGTGGACCTTCGAATGGGAACTTCTCTGATTTGCGGAAGGAATCACGGCAACCCATCTCGGGCAATCCGGCTATCGCTCTGGCGAACTGCCTTGGATGGTGATGTGCTCTCCTTTCTGCGAAAAATCTCAGGATGTCGTTCCGTGCGAATCCGGCTGCTTGATCCTGATAAAGCCGATCTAGTTCGTCGGCTTCGGCGCATTGGCTCTTCCGCTCATCTTTTGTCTCTTTAAGTGCCTTTAGTCGTTTCTTTTTCTCTTCTCTGGCGACTAACCAGTTCGGCTTTGTTGCCAAAGCCAGAGACTCTTTTAGGCCAGAAATGATGCGCTCTTCGTTTTCTAATTCATCTTTGCCCTTCTTGAAATCGAAATTCCGATTCGAGAGCTCGATCTTTGCGGCTTCGCGATATCTGAACTCAGCCTTATCGAATTCCCTCTGTGCAACGGTCAGAAAATTCCCCTTGGTTGTATATTCTTTCTTGAGTTTTACCCGATTGCTGATACGACGAGTGATTTCCTGCTTTAGTTCTTGGCTATGCTTAAGACTTGCGTCACGCACTGCTCTCCTGGCGTCATTGAATTCTTCAAGCTGTCTCATGTAAGCGTCTTCCAGTGCCCGAAATTTTGTGCGTGCCTCACCTAGCCTCAAGAGGGTCCGTCTTACCTCATTTGACGTTGCTAGCACTGAAGTCGGGCGTAGCAGGAACGCCACGCGGTCGCCGTGGTACCTAGAATGAAGCGGCTGAAGAGCATCTTTGATCTCGTCAGGCGATGAGTACTTCCCATGGCTCCGTATGCATTGTAGTCGCCATCCGATGAAAGGCCAGCTCTCTTCAAACAAGTTTGCGAGGTCATTTAGTCGCCCCCAAAAGATATTGTCCTGCACAGCACTTCGCCGACCCGGTCCTCTCATTTCCGGGCTCTGCTGAACAACCGCCGATATTAGCGGGTAGCCTAAAGGAGAGAACACATTGAGCGAGCCTTGTTGCTCACTCGTCCCACGTTTGGGACCTGATTTCTTCGTGCTCGACTTCTTAGGGCTCATTTTTGACTGCTCAAAATGATGCAACGATTTAAACCTATCGCCAGAAAATTCCCAACGGGACTGACCTAGCCGCCAGGAAATCGCAAAGGGCCCATTTTTCGAGTGTGGCTTTATTGGCTTTATTGCCCCTTTGCGATCCCCAATCTGAAACTATGCCCACGCGCAAGTCTACTTCGCGCAGCGAAAATGGCGAACCAAAAACAATCTCGAAATCGAGGCATCACGGGCCGGGCGCGCCAGCGCAACATTCCAATCGCCCGCCTGCCGGAACGCAGCTACGATGCCCGTCAACGGGCCCTCCACGTTCTCGCAGCCATGCGCCACGATCTAAAACTGTCGTTGACTCACGCTGCAAAACTGCAAGGCGTCAGACCCGAAACGGTCAAGAAATACTTTCCGTCGGCGCTCAAAAAGGCAAATGGAAAATTCCAGGCCACGAAAACCGACCGCTATACGACAACGCTTTACGTTCCAGGTGCTGATGGCAATGAAGTTCCCGTGAAGACTCGTTCGTCAAGGGAACGTGAACAGCTAGGCCAGTATCTTGGTGACCTGGGTCGCTATTTGGGCGGGAATCGCAAGGCACTTTCCAAATGGCACGGAAAGAAGGTTGCAGGGATCGAGCTTGTTACCGACAAACGCACGCTCATGGCCATCGAACCGGCGCTGTCCGATTTCTCCCTCTATCGTTCATTCAATTCTGGTCACGCATGAGAGATCGGCAGCCAATCCGCACGGCACGGCGCAAGGCGCGGCAGCAAGAGCGCGAACGCCAGGGAGTCGCAGTTCCGCCCTGCGTTTTGTGTGTCCACGAACACCACACCGCAGGCAGGCACCATGATCCACAACTGAAAGCGCCGCTTTGCGAAATGCATCATCGCGAAGTTCACGAGCAAATGCTTCGCGCTGGGGTCTCGCTGAGATTCGAACGCAGTCGGCACAAGAGAGTCGCCATGGGTCTCCGAGGCATCGCAGTCTATCAACACGCGCAGGCCGACGCGTTGGAGCGGATGGCCGATTTATTGGACCAATTGGGAGGTAGTCAGCATGAACGCCGACCATCATGACATCTACGTTCGAGCACATACCATACAACTTGAGAAGAAACAGCGCAGAAATACGCGCCAAGATGATGAGGCCAAATGGCCCGATTGTGCGCTCGTTTTCGATTGCGAATCGCGCACTCGCGCGGACCAAACTCTGATGTTCGGCTTCTGGCGCTTTTGCGAATTGCGAGATCACACATATGTATGCACCGAAGAGGGTATCATCCACGGCGATAGCCTGAGCGCGGAAGAATTTGACTTGCTTCGCAAGTACGTCAGGGACACGAAGCCCGACACGGCGGATGAGGGCTGCGACCGCTTGCGCTTTTATTCTCGCTCAAAGTTCATCGACGAAGTGTTTGGGATAGCGATTCAAGCCAGGGCGCTAATCGCGGGGTTCAACCTGCCATTCGATTTGAGCCGTATCGCTCTGGATTGGAACCCGGCAGAAAATGGCGGATGGACGCTGATCATGAAACAGTGGCGCAACCCGGAAACCGGCAAGTTAGAACCCAACGAATCCTTTCCTCGTGTGGTCATAAAGGCCCTTAATAGCAAAGCAGCCATTATCAATTCCACGCGCCCTCCCATGTCCCTCAGGAAGCCAAAAGGGAAGCGAGCGAGGCTCTGGCCTGCCGCTAGATTCCTGGACGTGCGAACTCTCCTTTGGGCGCTTCGCAACAAATCCTATTCCTTGAAAACAGCATGCAAGGAATTCGGAGTTCCAGGCAAACTGGACCACAAGCCGTGCGGACGCGTGGACTCGGAAGAAATCGAATACTGCAAACAGGACGTGCGAGCCACAGTAGAGCTGTTGAATGCGGTGAAGCGGGAGTACGACCTGCATCCTATCGCCCCCGGCCCCGACAGAATGTTCAGCCCGGCTAGCGTGGCGAAAAGCTATCTCGAAGAATTGAAAATCGTGCATGCGAGTGAAAAGGTGCAAGACGCTGATTACGCTTATGGCATTTTCATGCAAAGTTACTTTGGCGGACGCGCAGAGTGCCGTATCCGTAACTGGGAAATGCCAGTCTGCCCCGTGGATTTCATGTCGCAGTACCCGACCGTGAATGAACTTTTGGGCAATTGGAAGGTTCTCACAGCAAAGCTGGTGACCTTCCCTGACGTGACGACAGAAGTGCGACAACTTCTCTCCCAAGTGACACTTGAGCGCTGCTTTGACCGCAAGCTGTGGCCGCAATTCAAATTCTTTGCCCTCGTTCGCCCCGACCACGACATACTTCCGGCGCGCACCGCTTACAATGGTGCGACCCAGAACATTGGAATCAACTACCTTACCAGCAAAGAGCCAATCTGGTTTGCAGGGCCGGACATTATCGCAGCCATTCTGTTGTCGAATGGAAAAGTTCCACACATCGAGAAGGCAGTCTGCATCGCGCCACACGGTAAACAAGCGGGATTAGGTTCCACATCCCTGCGCAGCATGGTTCGAGTCAATGCCAACAAGAACAGCTTCTTTAGGCACGTCATCGAACAGCGAGCGGTCCAGGAATCCAATGCGGCGCTTCATTACTGGCTGAGGATCCTCGCCAACAGCGGATCATATGGCCTGTTTGTGGAACTCAACCCGAACAAGTCCGACGCGACAGAGCTAAAGGTCTTTTCAGGCGAAGAGTGTTTTGAAACAACTTCGGACGTGATAGAGGAACCCGGTAAGTGGTTTGCGCCGCACATCGCTTCTCTTATCACGTCAGGCGGCCGCTTACTCCTGGCGATGCTCGAAAAGTGCATCACGGATGCAGGCGGGACTTACCTGTTCTGCGACACCGACAGCGCGGCGATAGTCTCAACGAAGGACAGGCAGCGCATACCGATGCCGGAAGGCGCAGCACCGATTACGGCGCTTTCCTGGGCTGAAGTGCAGCGCATCGTTGACAGCTTCGAGTCCCTCAACCCCTACAACCGCAAATTGGTGCCCGGTTCGATCCTGAAGGTGCACAAGCTGAATTGGACTCGCGACGGACAGCGCCGTCAGCTATACGGCTACAGCATTGCCGCAAAGAGATACGCGCTTTACACGAAGACTCAAAACGACATTCAGATCGTGGAGCCCAAGGCGCACGGACTCGGCTACTTTTATCCACCGAAGGATTCACCCGAAGGCTGGGACCATGAAATCCCTAAGTGGATATTTGAGGCTTGGGACTGGATCATGCGCGGGGTTCTCGGATTGGAGCGCATCAAGCCGGCTTGGTTCAATCTTCCGGTAATGATGAAGTTGACTCTCAGCACCCCGCATCATGCTCTGAAGAATCTTGCCAAGGGACCGCTCACACGCCCGTACAACTTCATGATGATCCCGCAAATTTGCCGCTTTGGATGCCCGCAAGACGTTGACCGGGCCAAGTTCACGCTGATAACCGCGTTCTCATCCGAAAGGGACCATTGGCTGCGCTCGAAGTGTATCAACATCCACGACTACCAGTCGCCCGTTTATGAACTGACGAACGAATACGATGGCCGCAGCGCACTCCCAAAGAATTTCTTCATGCTCCTCGACTCATACCAGAACCACCCTGAGGCCAAGAGCCTCGGGCCCAACGGGAATCCGTGCGAGTTTGACACCCGAGGATTGCTGCAGCGGGCGCACATCGTTGCGACCTGGCCGCCGATCTACATCGGAAAGGAATCCGACCGCCATTGGGAAGAAGGCGAAGATCTGAGTTTGTTGGATTTCAAGGCCATTGAATACAAACGGAAAGGAAAAGCCATTGCGACCGATGAACAATTGGCGAGGATCGCAAAGGCTCCGAAGCGGGAATTCATGCGCCGTGGAATCAATCAGCACACGCTGGAGAAAATCTGTCGGCGGGAACCTGTGCGGGCAGCGAAGTTAGGAAAGTGTTTGAAAGTGTTAGAGGAGTACGAAACGGAACGGTCAGCGAGCTGTTAGTGACTTTCTGGCGCTTCGGGTCTTTACAAAAGAATTACAGTCACGGAGGAGTCCGCTGTCAAGGCCGTTTTTGCTCGTTTATGTTCTACTTGACCTCAGTCGGTGTAACATTGACTTCTTACCGACCTCATCCAGGATTCACGGCAATTATGGCTACCGTTTATTTTGTAGACGATGACTTTGCCAGCGAAATGATTGTCGAGAACCTCACACTCCGAGGACACACAGCCGCACGAATTTCCACGGTTGACGACGCTTTGAAGAGAATCGGAGAGATCTGCAAAGCTGATCTCGTTGTGTTGGACCTCGTCATGCCGCATTCCGCAAGCGCGGCAAGCGCAACTGATGGCGAGAGGTCAACTGGAATGCGAGTTTACCGGGCGGTGCGCGACTACCGTCTAGATTTACCCATTCTAGTGTTTACAGCCAATCAAGACCCCACGATTCTGGACATTATTAACGTTGACCCATTTGCTCGGTTCGTTTCACGCTGGTCTTCGCCTAAGTCCCAAGAGTTCTTGGACATGATTCTGGAAATGCTCGGAATTGAGACGACTGCGGAGTTGCCCCGAGCTTTCATCGTGCATGGGCATGATGACGCAACAAAATTAGAGGTCAAGAATTATCTTCAAAACACTCTCAAGCTTCCGGAACCGATCATTCTCCACGAACAGCCAAACTCCGGGCGAACGGTGATCGAAAAATTTGAAGACTATGCATCCAGCGTCGAATTGGCCTTTGTGATACTTACTCCAGATGATCGCGCGGCCGCGAGTGGAGATAGTGACGTAGAAAAACGGCGAGCGCGTCAGAATGTAATATTGGAACTTGGTTTCTTCCTGGGCTCTTTTGGACGGCGGTCAGGTCGCGTCTTCTTGTTACACAAAGGCCCGATCGAAATTCCAGGCGATCTTGCCGGAGTCATCTACTTAGACATCTCTCACGGGATTTCCTCTGTGGGCGATGCAATTCGGCGTGAGCTTGAAGCAATTGCGCAGTAGTACGTAGGATGATATGAGTTCATCTCCACAACCCGAAGACCTGCAGGCTCAGATTAGATATCTCACCGAGCAACTCCAACGTGTCAATCGTGAACGCATCGAGTACCTCCAGAATGTTTCGCACCAAATGGTGGCCCCACTCAACGCGATGAAATGGCACATTGAGAATTTGACGGGGGGGCGCGTACGTGACCTCGAACGAATTCGCAAAGTGCTGCGGTCTGTATATTCTCAAGCGACGCTTGCTGTTCATCTGGCTAAGAATTTTTCACTGATGTCTAACTTGGAGTCCGATCATACATTGAAGTCTTTGCGCGAGCCTTTGCAAGCTGTCAGCCTATCTCAACAAGCCGTAAATCTCGCGGACGATTTTCAGCCGCTAGGTTGGGACAAGCAAGTGAATATCAGCGTCGATGATCGCTTGCTAAAACAAGCTCCATCAGTCCTCGTAATAAAGCCTTTAATCAGTCAGGTTTTCAGCAACGTAATCGAGAACGCGGTGAAATACTCTGACCGCCTGACGGCAATACGCATTGATGGGTGCTACATTCCGGAGCGTGACGCAGTGAGTGTATCCGTCCACAATTTCGGAATTCCATTGCCTCACGCTGATACGCAGCGTGTATTCGAGCGCGGGTACAGGACCAGTGAAGCAAAGAGTGTGTACCCAGCCGGAACTGGATTTGGGCTTTATATTGCCAAGAAAATTGTAGAGATTCATCAGGGAGAAATCACTGCGGCAACGGAAGGAAGAAAGACCATATTTACTGTAACTTTGCCCGTCAAAGCGTTGGCTAGCGAAGCGAAGCAAGATCATGCCAAAAACAGTCCTATTAGTCGACGATGAACAAACGTTTCTGGAGGCACTTGAAGATGCACTTGATTACGACGGCTATCGAGTTCTGAAAGCTCGCGATGTGTCGAGTGCGTTGGAAATCTTGGGCCGCGAAGCGATAGACGTCGTTACCGTTGACATCATGTTATCCCCAGGCTCAACCCTGCAGGGGAAGGTAGACCCGCAACGAGCGGGAATCTACCTGTGTGAATACCTTGCTAAGAACCATCCGTCAGTCCCAGCATTCTGTTTGAGCGTCGTGAGCGATCACGCCACGATCAGTCAGATTCAGACCCTCGGTATCCGGTTCTTGCGCAAAGGCGAAACACCGCTGCGAACCGTGTTGAATATGATTCGATCTCGCCTGACCGGCCTTGCCTATTCCACAGAATGGAACGACAACTAGTGTTCACAGAACGCTCAAAAAAGTGCAGAAAGCTTTTCGTGTAGACCGGTCTGCGCATTCGCCGCCCCCTTCCCCTTGCAGTAGCTCCCGGCCCCCCCCCGCCCGCTCCCCCTCAGGGCCTCAGGTGTAGCAAAACGCCCTCAGGTCATAGTACCCCGTCAATTTGGCGGCGGGATAAACGGACCGCTGTAGACGACATGCCCCAGGTGCTCGCACTCTTTTCTTCCTGCGGGGCGGGACAGCGGAACATTTTTTCGGCGCCAAAAGGTCGATATCGCCTCTCGTGATCGTCGAGTTGATGAGACAGAATAGGAGTGTTGGGGAGGGTGACATGAAGTACTTGTGCCTGGTGATTGTGGACGAGAAGAAGCTGAAGGCACTGTCCAAGCGCGATTCGCAGGCCCTGGATGATGTGAGCATGGCGTACGACGACAGGCTGCGCCAGAGCGGGCACTTTGTGGCGGCCCAGGCGCTGGAACACGTGAGCACGGCTGCGACCTTGCGGCTGCGTAGGGGCAAAGTTTCGGTAAGTGACGGACCGTTCGCAGAGACCAAGGAGCAGGTGGGAGGATTCATCCTGATCGAAGCCAAGGACCGGAATGAGGCGGTCGAACTGGCGGCGAAGATTCCCGCGTTGCGCTTCGGAGGAGTTGAGGTGCGGCCGGTGAAAGAGCTGGTGGCCGCAAAGCAGCCTCGATCTTCCCGGCTGTCCGATCATCAGGCCCTGGCTCGGCCGGTTTCACGACGGCGCAGATACTGACATATCGACGCAATCAGTGTGACTGGCTGCGGCTGGCAGGCGGGACAATTCCGTTCATGCGCAAGTACTCCACCATTTGTCCGTAATGATCGAATGCGTGGGCAACGCCAAAGGAAGCCAGGCGCAGTCGGGTTGATTTGCTGTGCTCCGGGTTCTGCAACATGTTTTCCGGCGTCAAGGCCGCTGCGGCCCGGTGGCCCAGGGCAAAGGAGTCCTTGAGGAAGCGCACGATCTCTGCCTTGCTCTTCACGTTCTCCGGACCTTTTCCGTCATTAAACAGGCCCTCGGGGATCTTGTCGCCGGTAAGCGGCGACCAGATGGCATAGTTGGAAGCGGCCACATGCTTGAGCTGAGCCGCAAAGGTGCGCACGCCTTTATAGTCGGCGCCGGGAATATGCAGGGTCTCCGGCGAGAAGTTGAACTTGTCTTCCGGCATGGCCTCGGCAAGATCCAGAATCTGTTTTTCGACCCCGCTGATATCGCGATCCAAGATGGAAGTCACGGTTGGCGGTGGAGACGGTTGCGCCTGAGCCGCACTCGCTGCCGGCGCGCCATTCGCACTCTGCCCGACGGCAGCCGCGGCAAAGCTCAGAGTTGCGAGCAGCAGGAAGGTTGGTGGCTGGTTCATGTGTGGCGACTCCTGATCTGCTTAAACGTAACAGCCAACGGCAAAGCCGGTATTCCAAGACTAGACGTGATACGAGCACTTTGGGTAGCAGAAACGGACTGGATGGGGGAGCATGGCCGCTCCGCCGGCACAATCGCAACCGCGCGGGCGGATCGCGGCGGGTCCTCATCGGCGACGTAATACAATCCGTATCGAGCACCACTACAAAAGATCTGCAGCACCATCGGAGAGAGAACAACAATGACGATCAGCGAGGCGCAGCGCGATGTGCGTGCCACTTTTATAGGTGGGTTTGCGGGTCAACTGGTTTCGAGTTTCATTTGGTCTGTTTCGGCGGGTCTGGCCACGTGGTACTCGATCAGGGCCGGCATTGTGATGCTGGTGGGAGGCGGCTTCTTCATCTTTCTGTTGACGCAGCTGCTGTTGCGAGCGATGGGCGGGCCCTCGTCGCTGCCGAAAGGGCACCCGATGAACGGGCTGGCGATCCAGATCGCGTTCACCGTGCCGCTGAGCCTTCCGCTGATTGCGGCGGCGACCATCCATCAATTGAGATGGTTCTATCCGGCCTTCATGATCGTGGTGGGCGCGCACTACCTGCCATTCATTTTTCTGTACGGCATGCGGCAGTTCGGTGTTCTCGCCGGGATCCTGGTCTCGGCGGGGCTGCTGATCGGCCAGTATGTGCCTTCGAGTTTCAGCCTCGGCGGCTGGCTCACAGCGGTGACGCTGCTGGTGTTCGCGTTTCTCGAACGAAGAACAGCGCTCAAAGAAAGAAAGGATTTGACGGGCGGGGTCCGCGTTATGGCGTGAGGGTCGGCAAAGCTCTTGCCCCCACCCTTCGCCAAAAGCAGGCGAAAGGGCTGTAACCGGCGGGGCCAGCCTTACGTGTCCCTAGTCTTGGTTCGCTGTTGACATTATAACGATAGCATGGTAAATAAAGATAAGTGATTAGTATTTAGTAGTGGGCAAGAGCTGGGACGGCGGGCTGCCCCAGGGTGGCCAGAGCCATTGGGCAACTGGGGAATCTGATAGTTTGGCAACTGGAAAGACCAAGAAAGCCGCATAAGGCGGACGGTTCGGGAGAGATATTTGACATACAAGCACTCAGCCATCGGCAGTAAGCAATCAGCCAAACCGGCGGACCACAAGATATTGGGGTTGACTAATCAGTCGGTGATAAAACATCCCAAGATGTTGGATTGGTTGGACGGGCACGAGCTAAGCCCTTTGGAATCCTAGTGACCCGGTGGGGAGGGCGGTACCCCGAAAGGCCATCCCCGGGGATCACCGGGTATGAGGTGGGATCCATCCCAAGGGGGGCAGGGGCTTGTTCAAGATCGGGTGATCCGGTGATCCGGTGATCGGGTGATCGGAAAGTCCAAACCGGATTAGCCGCAGATGAACGCAGACGGACACGAGATCGGGGTATAGATCATTCGGGGACATCGGGACATCGGAAGGGGTTCTAAGCAGCTACAATTGGCGGCAAGCTAAGCTCAAAGCTCAAAGGAAACTGCAACGAATGAAGATGAGCCGAATTCTGCTGTGGCTGGCGATGGCCGCCTACGCCGGCAGCTTTTTTCTGACCGCGGTCAGGGACGCCAACGGTCCTTCGGGGTTTACCGGCTACTGGTGCGCGCTGACTACCCTGACCGCGCCCTGGGGCAGCGACGGGCTGAAAGAGCTGCGGCAGGAGCCGGTGGAGTTTTTCTCGGTGCTTTTCAGCGGCTGGATCAATCCCCTGTTCCTGATCACGCTGCTGGTCCGTTGGCGCAGGCCGCGTGGCCGCGCCGCCTGGATCCTCGGCGCGCTGGTCCTGATCCTGTTTCCCGCCTGCTGGGTGGTGTTCGCCAAGGTTCACGTTCACCCGGTGGCAGGATACTTCCTGTGGACAGCGGCTATGTTGGTGGCGCTGTTCTCGGGCGTGGTGGGGCGGAGGCGGCCGCGGCCGGTTTCGGGCGAAGCCCTGCAGAATCGAGCTTGAAAAATGGCCGCTGCACGGGTAAAAAAAAATGTTGACACGTGCCAGTCAATCGCCTAGCTTAAGTAGTTAAGAGTAAACCACATGCCTGCGCGCAAAACCCTTGTTCCACCCACCCGGGCTGAGCTGCGGATCATGACCGCGCTCTGGGACCTGGGGAGAGCGACGGTGGATCAGATCATCCACCATCCCAGTTTCTCTCCGCCTCCAAACTACAAGACGACACAGACGATTCTGCGTATCATGGAAGAGAAGAGCCTGGTGCAACACACCAGCCGCGGCCGGGTTTTTGTTTTTGAACCCCGGGTAAGCCGCGACGAGGTGGGCAGGCTTTCTGTGCGGGCCCTGCTGGAGCAGAATTTTCAGGGCTCCCCGTCAAAGCTGCTGGTCAACCTGCTGGAGTCGGGTCCGGTGGATGCAGCCGAGCTGGAGGAACTGGAGGCTCTGATCAGGAAGTACCGGCAGCAGCACGGAGACGGCCACCAGTAAGGCGGCTTGATTCGTCCGCATTCAGGACACGTATGATCTCAGATCTCTGCCTCTATCTCGCCGGACTCTTTTTCACCTTCACCTTGCAGATTACCGCCGCCTACCTTGCCTGTTCGCTAGTCACGCGGACGCTGCTGAGGCCGCGGAACCGGTTTGGCGTCTGGCTGGGATTCCTCTCCGTCGCGGTCATCTACTGGATCGGGATGGTGGGCTGGCAGCTACGTTCCTTTGCGGGACACGCGGCCGCAGGCGATCGCGCCGCCGCGTCCTCTAGCGGTTCCTTCTTCACGGTACCGCTTTCCTGGAGTCCGGGCATTTTGATTGCCGGCAAAGTTTTTCTCGTCGCTTACGTGGCAGCTGCGGCCGCGCTGCTCGTAATGAATGCGTGGCGCAGGCTGCGGCTGCGCACACTGCTCAGCCACGGCTGGACGCCGGTGAGCGAGATTGTTGCTCTCTTCGACCAGATCCGCAGCGAGCTGGGCGTTGCGCGCTGTGAACTGCTGGTACTGCCCGGGCTGGCGTCGCCGGCGACCGTGGGATGGCTACGGCCGCGGGTACTGCTGCCGGCCGTCTGCGAAGACCTGCCGGAATCGCGGCTGGCTGACGTCCTGCATCACGAGCTGGCGCACGTGGCCCGGCGCGATTATTTCTGGGCAGGCGTGGCGGACCTGATTTGCCGGCTATTGTTCTTCCATCCCGCGGTGTGGCGAGCCATGAAGCTGGCGCGCTTCCAGGGCGAGTTGGCCTGCGATCTGGCGGTGGTTGAAGCCCGGCCTGAACGGCGCGCCGATTACGCCGACAGCCTGGCTTACTTCGTGCGCTTGCGCATGCTGGAGGAACAGGCGGCGGTAGGAGTCGACTTCGCGGCCTCGGCCTCCAACCTGGGCACGCGGATTCGCTTCATCCTGAGCGGCGCGCCCTCACTGCCGTTTTGGAAACGCATTCCGCGCGCGGCTGCCGCCCTGGCCGTGGCCGGCGCGTTTGCGCTGGGGTCGCCCGCGTTGACCGTCTCGCTCGGCTTCTTCCGTCCCGCCGTCCAGTCCGGCGTGACGGCGGCGCCGCAACCGGCACAAGTGGTCGCGACGCGCCACCGCGTTCGCGCCTCCAATCCGCAAGCCAAGCTGCCGCCGGTGATCGACCTGAGCAGGCTGCGCACCGCGAAGCCGCCGTCAGGCGCGTCGGAGTATGCGCTGACCCGCGGCGTGCTGGGCGGCCACAGCGATTTCGGCGGGCTGGACAGTCCGTGGCGAGAAGGCAGCCGCCCGGCGAACCGGCCGTCGGTAGCGAGCGTGATTCGTGACAGCATTGTCGTCGCCATCTCGCGCCCCGAACGCGATCGCGACAAAGACCACAGCGCGCATTAAATCATCTCAATAAATCTTTACTCGCGGGAGCAGGGTTTGTTGGCATCATAATTCTTATACGCTTAAGATACAGAGAAGCGATCCAAGCAGCGTTACTGCGTATGAACCAGACTACAAACTCGGCGTTCGCCAGGACGGCAGATTTGTCGCGCGAAGACAGCTACTCCGAACACGTGAATCCGCAATGGGTGCGTCTGCTGAGCCTGCTGAACATGAACGTGCGCTACGCGCGCTGCACGGGCGCGCAGCTCTTTCCGGAAGATGGTCGTCCGATCCTGGATTTTCTTTCCGGATACTGCGTGCACAATCTGGGCCACAACCATCCCGCGGTGATCGCCGCGCTGCATGAAGAGCTGGACCGCAGCGGGCCGGCGATGCTGCAGAGCCACGTTCCTGAACTTGCCGGAGAACTGGCCGGCGAACTCTGCCGGCGCGCAGGCGGCAGGCTGAACAAAGTCTATTTCTGCAGCTCCGGCAGCGAAGGCGTGGAGACGGTGATCAAGTTCGCGCGCGCGCATACGCGGCGAGCCGGATTGCTGTATTGCCGCGGGGCCTTTCACGGATTGACCTGCGGCGCGCTCTCGCTGATGGCGGATTCGTCGTGGGCCCAGGAATTCTCGCCGCTGTTGCCGGGAGCGGAGAACGTCGCCTTCGACAATCTGCCGGAACTCGAACGCGCACTGGCGACCAGGAAGTTCGCAGTCTTCATCGTTGAGCCGGTGCAGTCGGAAGCCGGCATTCGCGTTCCTTCTGAAACTTATCTGTCATCAGCGCAGGCGCTGTGCCGCAAATACGGAACGCTGTTCGCGCTCGACGAGGTGCAGACCGGCTTGTACCGCACCGGACATTTTCTGGCGGCGCATCGCTGGCGGCTGGATCCCGATATGGTGGTGCTGGCCAAGGCGCTGAGCGGCGGACTGATCCCCAGCGGCGCAGTGCTGATGTCGGACGAGATATACGACTCCGTGTACAACTCGCTGGGACGCGCCATCATTCACACGTCGACATACAGCGAGAACGGCCTCGCCATGCGCGCCGGGCTGGCCACATTGCGCGCCATGGACAGCGAAGATGCGGGAACGCGCGCTCGCGCCATGGGAGTGCGGCTGCATCACAGATTGTCGGACGCACTGCGCGATTACGAGATGGTGGCTACTGTACGCGGCATGGGACTGCTGAATGGCATCGAGTTCTGCGCGCCGGAGCGGCTGGCGCTGAAGATTCCCTTCGCTGCGTTTCGCCAGATTCATGAAGGCATGTTCGGACAGATCCTGGTGATGAGGCTGTTTCGCGAGAAGAGAATCCTCACCCAGATGTGCGGCAACAACTTCGTGGTGCTGAAAGCGGCGCCGCCGCTGATCGTCAGCGAAGCGCAGATCGATGAGTTCGTGGACGCGGTGAAGGATGTGGTGGAAACGGTCCACTCGTCGGCAGCGTTCTGGCACGACGCGCTGCAGCTGGCCAAGCGAGCGCTCAATGTTTGAGGCAAGGATGCGGGCGCGCTCGATCATGGCCGCGTCAATGGTTGTTTATCTCTATCAGGCGGGTACCCCAGAATGCGAATAGCCGGTGCAGGCAGTGCGTTTCCCAGCAACACGTACCAGCAGCAGGACATCACAGCCGCGCTCAAAGAGGCGTGGCGCGAGCGGCTGGAAAGGCCGGCGGTCCTGGACCGTCTGCACGGCCACTGCGGCGTGGAGCAGCGGCATCTGGTGCTGCCGCTTGAGGCTTACCATCGCGTGACCACCTGGGGGCAGGCGAACAATCTCTGGATCGATTTCGCGCAGACCCTGGGTCGCGACGCAATTTGCCGCGCTATCACGCCGCTGGGACTTCTGCCGCGCGACATCGACGCTCTGTTCTTTGTTTCGGTAACCGGCGTTGCCAGTCCTTCGGTCGACGCGCGGCTGGTGAACCGCATGGGACTCTCGCCCAACTTGAAGCGCGTTCCCATCTTTGGTTTGGGTTGCGTGGCCGGGGCCGCGGGACTGGCGCGCGCCGCCGATTACGTCCGCGCCTTTCCCGAGCAGATCGCGGTCGTTCTCTCCGTGGAGCTTTGCTCGCTCACCTGGCAGCGCGACGATACCAGCATGGCCAACATGATCTCCACTGGCCTGTTCGGCGACGGTGCCGCGGCCGCGGTGATTGCCGGCAGCGAAGCCGGACTCGCCGGACCGGAAGTGGTCGCGACGCGTTCGGTGTTTTATCCCGGCACGGAAGAAGTCATGGGCTGGGACGTCTCCGAGGCCGGCTTCCATATCGTCTTGTCGCCGGACGTGCCGAAGGTCATTCGCGAGAACCTGCGCGATGACGTCGACTCGTTTCTCCACGACTGCGGTCTGAGCCGCTGCGATGTCGCCAGCTGGATCATCCACACCGGCGGACCCAAAGTTCTGGAGGCTGTGGAAGACAGCCTGGAGCTTCCGCCGAACGCGCTCGATCTCTCGTGGCAGAGCCTGAAGACGGTCGGCAATCTTTCTTCGGCGTCGGTTCTGGTGGTGCTCGAGGAGGCGCTGGCGCGTCGCCGAGGCGAGCCGGGCACTTACAGCGTTCTCGCGGCCATGGGTCCGGGATTCTGCTCAGAGCTGCTGTTGCTGCGCTGGTGATGTCGATGTCCAGAGCGTTCGATACCGACGTGTTCGTGATCGGAGGCGGTCCTGCCGGGCTGGCGGCGGCGATCGCCGCGCGGCAGCATGGCTTGCGCGTGATGGTCGCCGACCACGACGAACCCCCGATCGACAAAGCCTGCGGCGAAGGCCTGATGCCCGACAGCCTGGAAGTTCTCGCGCAGCTGGGAGTGAAGCTCGATCCACAGGACGTCGGGACGTTTCGCGGGATCAAGTTTCTTGGCCCGCAAGACTCTGTTGCTGCCGAGTTCCCGCGCGGAACCGGTCTCGGCATTCGCCGATTGCGTCTCCATCAGATTCTTGTCGATTACGCGCGGGCTCTCGGCATTGAGATGTTGTGGCGCGCACGGGTATCGCTGAACAACGAGGCCGACACCGAGTCTGAATCCATGCTCGTGGTCAACAGCAGCCGCGTGCGCAGCCGCTGGCTTGTCGGCGCCGATGGCCAGAACTCCCGCGTTCGCCAGTGGGCGGGACTGTTGAGCGGTCGCGTGCGCGCACGGCGCTTCGCGCTTCGCCGCCATTTTCGCGTGTTGCCCTGGAGCGAATACGTGGAGATTTATTGGGGTCGCGACTGCCAGGCATACGTCACTCCCATCGCCAAAGACCAGCTCTGCGTCGCGCTGATCTCGCGACGGCGGTTGAGGTCGTTCGAAGACGGGCTCGCCGGCTTCCCTGAACTCGCGGAGCGCTTGCGCCGTGCAGAAGCCATCAGCGGCGTTCGCGGGGCGATGAGCATCTCGCAGCGGCTGGACCAGGTGTGGCGAGGCCGCGTTGCTCTTGTCGGCGAAGCTTCGGGCTCCGTTGACGCCATCACCGGCGAAGGTCTGGCCATGGCCTTTCGCCAGGCATTAGCTCTGGCTCCCGCGCTGGCCGCGGGCGACCTTGCCTCTTATGCCGCGGCTCACCGCAGCATCAGCAGCCTGCCGGAATTCATGGCGCGCAGCATGCTCCTGATGGATTCGAGCCCGTTGATTCGTCGCCGCACTCTGCGGGCTCTATCGCGGCGGCCCGCGCTGTTCGCCAGGATGCTGGCAGTACATGTGGGCGAGCTTCCCATCAAAAGCTTCGCCGCACATGGCCTGCTGGATCTCGGCTGGCAGATGGTGGTGGCTAGCGTTTCCCGCGCCCACACAATTCTCAGTCCGGGAACGAAACTGCGCATTTAGAATTCCCGGATGCGATTGCTGGGAAAGGTTGCGATTGTCACCGGCGGCGGCAGCGGAATCGGACGCGCCATCGCTACGGCGTTTGCGCAGGAAGGCGCGCAGGTTGTCATCTGTGGCCGCGATCGCCAGAAACTTGATTCTGCCGCGCGGGAGATCGGCACTGATCAAGCCGACTGCCTGGCCGTGAGCACCGACCTGCGACAGCCTATCGAGATTTTCGACCTTGTCACCGCCGCGGTCGAACGATTCAAAGCTATTCACATTCTGGTAAACAACGCCGGTGTGCTTCTGCCAGGAACGGTCGAGTCGGTAAGTGAAGACGCGTGGGATCAGACTTTTTCCACCAACGTTCGCGCGCCATGGCTGTTGGCTCGCGCCGCGCTGCCGCACCTGCGCAATTCCGGCGGCGGATCGATCATCAACATCGGCTCGGTGCTGAGCACGCTGGGCGCACCCAACCGCGTGGCTTACGCGGCTTCGAAAGGCGCAGTGCTGGCCATGACCAAAGCAATGGCCGTAGACCACGCGGCTGAAAAGATTCGCGTGAACTGCATCTGTCCGGGAATCGTGGAGACGGAGATGGTGGCCGCGTTCAACATGGATGAATCCGCCCGCAAACGCCGCCTGGCGATGCATCCACTGGGCCGCTTCGGCCGACCGCAGGATGTTGCCGGCCTAGCAGTATTTCTGGCCAGCGATGAGTCGGCCTGGATAACCGGCGCGGAGTATGTAGTGGATGGCGGATATTCCGCGATCTAAACATCCCGACCGGAAAGAGGGAGCTCTATGGCAACTGACATCCCGACCGTAGGAAGCCCTTCAGTGTTTTGATTACTGATGGCCTCTGCCACCGGCCGCGAACTGCCATCGCCCGTGTGGCACCGGCACTCTTGCCGGTGCTTGCTTACGTGCGTGCCAACTTAGGCACGGGCAGGAGTGCCTGTGCCACATAATCAAATCATGCTGCTACTGGGTAGAAATTCGAACGGAGTAACCGGTTCGGTCTCGATGCACTCGTGACTTTAAGCTACTGCAGCAAGCTCGGGTTCTCTTCTTCCTTCTCCTGGATCACCGCCGCGGAGGCCACTTTGTCTCCCGATTCCAGGCTCAGCAGGCGAACGCCCTGCGTCGAGCGGCCGGCTTCGCGGATCTGCTTGGTGTCGATGCGGATGATCTTGCCGAAGTGGCTGATCAGCACGCACTCTGAAGATTCATCCACCAGCATGATGGCCACCACCATGCCGTTGCGGGCTGTGGTCTTTACGTTGATCACGCCCTTGCCGCCGCGCGTCTGCAGGCGGTACTCGCCCACCGGCGTGCGCTTGCCGTAGCCGTTCTCGGTGATGCTCAGGATCAGGCTGGGCAGCTCTTCTTGCTTGCCGCTGTCGCCGTTCGTCTTCTTCTTGCCGTCGCCCTCTTTTGGCGTCACAGCCATGCCCACAACGTAATCGCCTTTCTCCAGGCCCATGCCGCGCACGCCGAACGCCGGACGGCCCATGGTTCGCACGTTCTCCTCGTCGAAGCGGATAGCCATGCCTTCGTGAGTGGCCAGGAAGACGATCTGGTTGCCGTCGGTCAGGCGCGCCGCCACCAGCTCGTCGTCCTTCTCGATGCCGATGGCGATGATGCCGCGCGACATCACGTTGGAGAAGTCTTTCACCGCGGTCTTTTTCACCGTGCCCTGGCGGGTGGCGAAGAAGACATAGCGGTGCTCCTCTTCCAGATTGCGGACTTCCAGCAGCGTTCTCACCGTCTCGCCCGGCTGCAGCGAGACCAGATTGCCGATGTGCTTGCCCTTGCCCGCGGCGCCCACGTCGGGAACTTCATACACCTTGAGCCAGTAGACGCGCCCGGTGTTGGTGAAGATCAGCAGGTAGGAATGCGTCGAGGCCGAGAACAGATATTCGACGAAGTCCTCTTCGCGGGTCTTCATTCCGGTGCGACCGCTGCCGCCGCGCCGCTGCTGGCGGTACGTGGAGAGCGGCGTGCGCTTGAGGTAGCCACTGTGCGAAACGGTCACGATGACCTGCTCGTCGGCGATCAGGTCCTCCAGCGTGATCTCGGTCGACTCGTCGGTGAGCTCGGTGCGGCGCGCGTCGCCGAACTGCTCTTTCACGTCCTGCAGCTCTTTAATGATCACGCCGCGCAGCTTCTTGTCGGACGCCAGGATGGATTCGTACTCGGCGATGCGTTCGCGAATCTCCTGGAGTTCCTTCAGAATTTCTTCCTGCGAGAGCCGGGTCAGGCGATACAGTTGTAGCTCGAGGATGGCATCGGCCTGGCGACCGTCGAGCTGGCCGCTGCGCGCCAGCGTGCCGGACTCAGTCAGAACCTTCACCCACGCCTTGTCGGTGACACGCAGCTTTGCCGCGATCAGTCTTTCCTTGGCTTCCGGGCGGTTGGACGAGCCGCGGATGATCTTGATGACCTCGTCGATGTTGTCGAGCGCGATCTTATAACCCACCAGGATGTGTTCGCGCTCGCGCGCCTTGGCCAGCAGGTAGACGGTGCGGCGGCGCACCACGTCGATGCGGTGATCGATGAAGTGCTGGATCGCCTGCACCAGCCCCATCTCTTTGGGCTGTCCGTTGACCACCGCCAACAGGATCATGCTGAAGCTCTGCTGCATGTCCGTGTGCTTGTAAAGCTGGTTGAGGATGATCTGCTCTTCCGCGCCGCGCTTGAGTTCCACCACGATGCGCATGCCGTCGCGGTCGGACTCGTCGCGCACGTCGGCGATGTCGTCGATGACCTTATCGTTCACCAATTGCGCGATGCGCTTGATCAGAGTGCTCTTGTTGACCTGGTAAGGAATCTCCGTGACGATGATCGCCTTGCGTCCCTGCGTCAGGTCTTCCATCTTGGCTTTGGCCCGCATCATGAACCGGCCGCGGCCGTTGGTGTACGCAGCCTCGATTCCGCTGCGACCGTAGATGTAAGCGCCAGTGGGGAAATCGGGGCCTTTCACGATTTTCAAAACTTCTTTAAGCGTGGTGGCCGGGTTGTTCACCAGCATGATCGTGGCTTCCACAATCTCCGTTAGATTGTGAGGAGGAATGTTGGTGGCCATGCCCACGGCGATGCCGCTCGATCCGTTCACCAGAAGATTCGGAATGCGTGTTGGCAGGACGGTCGGCTCGACTGTGGATTCGTCGTAGTTGGGCACGAAATCCACCGTCTCTTTATCGATGTCTTCCATCAGCGCGCCGGCAATGCGCATCAGGCGGCACTCGGTGTAACGCATGGCCGCCGGGGGATCGCCATCCACCGATCCAAAATTTCCCTGGCCGTCCACCAGCGGGTAACGCAGCGAAAAATTCTGCGCCAGGCGGACCAGCGTGTCATAAATAGCGGCGTCGCCGTGCGGATGCAGCTGGCCCATGGCCTGGCCCACAACCTTGGCGCACTTGGTGTGCTTCTTGTTGTACTGCAGCCCCATGTCCTGCATGGTGTAGAGCACGCGCCGGTGCACCGGCTTCAGGCCGTCGCGGACATCGGGCAGCGCGCGCCCGATGATGACCGACATGGAGTAGTCGAGATACGACCGCCGCATCTCCTCTTCAATATTGACGGGCTGAATGTTGCCGCCGCCGGCGCCATCGCCGCCGCCCGGAGGGGGAGTCAATGGAAGTTGGGGATTCTGATCATCTGCCATGATTTTTCTCTGCTTTTGAGGAGCTCATTTCAGGCACACGGAAAGCGTTTCCGGAAGACCCGTCTTGGTCGCCGGACTTGTCCTAAATACTTGCATTTACAGTGATTTATGCGCCACAGAGCCAAACGAAATTATACCATAAGCCGGCCTTCGCCAGCGCCCACTCTCATGCGAAAATTCAGCGTTGAAACGCCGATTCTACTGGGCGCTGGCAACACTCCTGCACAAAGCAAAACGCTGCGTGAACACTGACGCAAAGCTGAATCCGGCGACCTGCCAGAACCAGACGCTCGAGGCCAGAAAACCAACTCCGAGTCCCAACAATCCCAGGAGTGATAGCGTCAGTGCGGCGAGTGCGATAACACACTTTCCAGTAGAGACCTCCGCCTTGCAGCGTGCGCCCAAAGGCCCGCACCGGATTGAAGATCTCGCCTGCATCGTAATTCAGACAGTAGTGAGTCATATAACCGGGGATAGCCACGGTCGCCAGCAGAAGCAAAAGCGCGGAAAGCGCTTCAAGCCACACCTGACGCTGATGAAGGCCGAGGACCGCCACTACTGCTCCGGGAGTGTAGTAGTAGATCATTCCCAGAAGCGTGACCGTGCCACTTTTCAACAAACGTGGGTAATTGTTCCAGCTTGGCCAGGCCGGTTGCCCGATGTGCATCTTGTGCACCATCTCGATGCGGTGCCCCATGTTGAGGACCCAGCCCACGACCGGAACTAGGACCAGCACCGCGCCGATGAGCACCTCCCTGCGGGCAACAGGGTTTTGGATAGGGAACAGAAAAGAGTTTCGGAATGTCAGCGGAGATTTGAGATCGATCGAGACCCCACTTTCCATCACGGAACTCTAAAACAACCCGGCCTGTCGCCCGTATCGGATCCCAAAGTGGTCGTAGGCGAGCTTGGTAGCCACGCGACCGCGGGGCGTGCGATCCAGAAATCCGAGCTGGATGAGGAAGGGCTCGTAGATCTCCTCCAGCGCTTCCGGCTCTTCCGCCAGCGCCGCTGCCAGCGTTCCCAGCCCTACCGGACCGCCGCTGTATTTTTCGATGATGGTCAGCAGCAGGCGACGGTCGATCTCGTCGAAGCCGTGCTTATCCACTTCCAGCATCTCCAGCGCCGCCTGCGCGGTGGCGAGATCGATGCGTCCCTGGCCGCGCACCTGGGCGAAGTCGCGCACCCGGCGCAGTAGACGATTGGCAATGCGCGGCGTGCCGCGCGCCCGTCCCGCGAGCTCGGAAGCGCCCGCGTCGTCGATGGCAACTCCCAGGATCTCCGCTGAGCGCTCGATAATGAACTTCAGCTCTTGGTGAGTATAAAACTCCAGGCGCAGGATGATTCCAAAGCGCGAGCGCAGCGGCGCGGATATCAGACCGGCCCGCGTGGTGGCCGCCACAAATGTAAACGGACGCACGTCAATCGTATGCGTGCGCGCCGACGGCCCCTGCCCGATGATGATGTCCAGCTTGTAGTCCTCGAGCGCGGAATACAGAATCTCTTCCAGCGCCGGCTGCAGGCGGTGCGTTTCATCCAGGAAAAGCACCTGGCGGTCGTTGAGGTTGGTCAGGATGGCGGTGAGATCGCCCTTGATGGCGATGGCGGGCCCGGAGCTTTGCGAGTAGCCCACGCCCAGCTCATTGGCGATGATCGTCGCCAGCGTAGTCTTGCCCAGGCCCGGCGGCCCGTAAAGCAGCACGTGGTCCAGGGCTTCGCCGCGCGACTTGGCCGCCTCAATGGCCACGCCCAGGTTGTCCTTAACCTTCTTCTGGCCGATGAATTCGCGCAGCAGCCGCGGGCGCAGCTTAAGCTCAAAAGACGCGTCGTCTTCTGCCAGGGCAGCGGATACCAGGCGCTCTTTATCTAATGCTTTGTGCTCGGCAGCGGACACTAGGGCGATGGTAAAGCGAAATCCAAAAAAACGCCAGAAGAGAAATCTTTCTTTCGCGGCCGCTAAAAATCCACAGTCAACAAATGCTGCTGAGGTTCAACTCTGCGCGCTCACCGGCGGGATTGGATTGTTCCTGTGGTATAGCAGACATAATTTCTATTTATGAGGCGAAACCGGCGGCTGCACGTCCAAGCTGATGATCGCCGCGGAGTGGTGAATGAGACGGTGGCTATTCACGGGAATATTGCTCGCATCGACTTTAGCGGCGATGGATCGCGCCCACTTCATCGCTCTGAACCAGAAAGGGCGGGAGCAGGCCCTACAGAAAGATTGGAAGGGCCTGCGCGAAACTCTGCTCGAAATCGGTAAGGAGATGGGGTCGCCCACGCCGCGATATTTCCTGCGCATGGCTTCGGTGGAAGCCCGCCTCGGCAATGACGCCGAAGCCATCCGGTGGATGCAGAAATACGCCGACATGGGCTTAGAATTTGATGTCGCGCAGGATGACGATCTAAAGCCCCTGGCCGGTCAAGCCGCCTACGCTGACGTGGAGCAAACTATGAAGCGGCGATCGCAGCCCGTGCAGTCGGCAGAGGCCGTCTGCGCCCTTCCCCTGGCTGACCTGATGCCGGAAGACCTGACCTTCGACAAGACCTCGGGAGCCTTTGTGGTCTCCAGCATTCAGCACCACAGCCTCTATCGCGTGACGTTTCCCAAAGACGGCTCGGGCGAATGCACGCTGAAAGAGCTTCCACTCGACGATCAGAGCAAGCGCTGGCCGGTGCTGGCCGTCTCCGCCGACCCTGCCCGCAACCTTCTCTGGATGACCTCTTCCGCCATGCCCGGCTTCATCGGCTTTCCCCACGAAGATGAGGGCAAAGCGGCCCTGATTGCCGTCGACTCCGCCACCGGCAAGACCGTGCGGCGCTTCGATCTCGCCGGCGGCGGACCGGCGGTGCTTGGCGACATGTCAGTAGGCGCGGACGGCACGGTCTACGTCACTGATAGCATTGGCGGTGGCGTGTATCGCATGCGCGGCGACGTAAAGACCGCCCCGCTGGAAAAGATCGCTGGAGATTTTTTCTCTCCGCAGACGCCGGTGTTGGCCGCCGACGGCAAACGACTTTTCGTGGCCGATTACCCGATCGGCGTCGCCATAGTAGATCTCGAACACGCGGCTCCGTCCGGCCAATTCAACTACCTGCCGCATCCGGAGAGCGTGGCTACCACCGGGCTCGACGGGATGCTCCTTTCCGGCAACACGCTCATCGGCATCCAGAACGGGACGGAACCGGTGCGCATCATGCGCTTTTTCCTGGATGCTGCGCAGACCCGGATCGTCGCCGGCGAAGTGGTTGAACAGTCCACTGATCGCCTGGGCGAGCCGACGCACGTGATTCAGCTGAATGGCTGGTTCTACGCGACCGCCAAGGTCGGCTGGAACAAGATTGACGACCACGGCGTGCTTAAGCCCGGAGAACAATTCACCGCTCCCGTTCTGTTGCGCTTTCGCGAAAAATCGCCGGGCCTGAACGAGCCCCGCCGCAACAAAATGCGCCGGGGGCATCGAAATTGAATATGGCTGCCTTGCCCGACCGCGAATTCGCGCCCCAGGAGCTGCGTCCTCGGCCCGCTCGCCGCGCCGATGCCGCGCCCATCGCCCGCATCTACAACCAGGGAATAGAAGACCGCGTGGCTACGTTTGAGACACGGCTGCGCACGCCGGCTGACATCGAAGCCTGGTTTGACGGTGTTCATCCCGTCATCGTAGTCGAATCCCAGGCAGGAATCGTGGCTTTCGCGGCGACATCCGTTTACCGGCCGCGCGATTGCTACGCTGGCATTGCTGAAGTTTCCTTGTATGTGGAGCGTTCGGCACGCCGCCGCGGAGCCGGCATGGTGGCCATGCAGGCCATCATCGAGGCCGGGGAGAAGGCCGGCTTCTGGAAGCTGCTCTCGCGCGTCTTCCTCGACAATCAGGCCAGCCGCAGAATGATTGCGCGCGCCGGATTTCGCGAAGTCGGAATCTATGAGAAGCACGGACAGCTCGACGGGGTCTGGCGCGATGTGCTGATCGTGGAGCGTTTGCTTCCCGCCAACCTCCGCGATCCGAAGCCGCTTTAGCTTTGCCTCAGTTCCGGCTGGTCGGGCCCATGCCTTCCAGGCGCTGGGCCTCCGCCTGGATCTCCGCGGCCTTGGGCGACTTCGGCGCCTGGGCGAGATAGGCGCGCAGCTCCCGCGCAGCTCCCGCGTAGTCCTGCCGGGATTGCAGGATTCCTGCCAGCAGTAAGCACACATCGGGGACCTTGTGGTCGGTGTCAAGCGACTGGAACTTGCGTGCGCTCTGCTCCGCGGCTTCCATCTTGCCCATGTTGTAGTTGGCCGCGCTGTTATAGAAATACGCCAGCGGAAACGCCATCCCGTTCAGATGGATGAGCTGCGCGGTTGAGCGTTCGGCATCGTCCCACCGCTTTTGATCCACCGCGATGATAGCCAGCCCGAAGTATGGGCTCACGAATTGCGGGTCGCTCTTGATGGACTGGTTGTATTCGCTGATGGCCTGGTCGGATTTCTTTTCGAAGCGGTGGATTTCGCCCAGCAGGTACCAGGCCGACGCGTATTGCGGGTAGAGTTCCACAGCCTTGTTCAGATGCTTTTCCGCTTCGTCGTATTTCTTTTCGCCTTCCGCTTTGCGCCCTTTCTCGTAGGCTTGGCGCGCCGCCTGCGGTGCGGCCATGCTGGTCAGGCTGATGGTGGCGCCTTCCACGTTGCCCATGCGCGTGAGCACGATGTTGCCCACCTTGACCTGGCCGAAATCGTCGGTGATGTGCAACAACACTGCGGTCGACTGATACCCTGAGAGCAGAGCGCGCAGCTCGCAACCTTCGTATCGCGTCCGGTTGCTCTGGTTCATTTTTTGATTCAGAGTCCCCTGGTCGTTGTTCGAAGGGCTCTCGCTGACGTCCTGGAATTGGATCGCGCTGTTGCCCAGCTGGATTTGAAACTGGCCCTTAAAATCGGTGTAGCCTTCGCGGCGTGCAATTCCATTGCACACTCTCTCGATGGCGATCGGCTCCGTTGGCGCCAGCCCTCCCTGCAGAATCACGTTGCCCGAGACGTAGAGCGGGCGCGACTGAAACGGGTTCGTGTCGCTGAAGGGCGGCATGTTGGGCGGCGCAGTTACGCTGGTATTGGGCTTGTTTCCTCCCTTCTGGGAAAAACCTGCCTGAGTTGCCACGATGACTGCCGCCATAATCGTGATCCATCGGCGAGAGGAATGATCGAGCATGGTGCCCTCCGCGGAGAGGCTTTGCCTGGAGGCCAAAGCGGGAAAGAGCGTTAGATAGCTTACGCTCTCAATTAAATAGCTTACGCTGTAACCAACCCGCGAAAACATGAAAAACAATAAATTCGCAGGCTTCTCCGACAGGTTGGATGGCGGAACGCGGGTCTATTTTGCCTGCCCCGGCAATCCCATTTCCGCGATGACTTCCTGGCCCAGCAGCTTGCTGCCGTCGTACTGGACTTCAATCAGGCGGCTGCGGCAGTTTCTGGCGCGGGCGACCGCGGCCGGCACCACCGGATCGGGAAACACCCCCACCATCTCCCACTTGTTTTCCGCTGTCTGTACCCAGAGTTCGAATTGTTTCCACTTGGCCATTGGCCCTAGTGTCTCACGGTCATTCGTCTACCGCTCTGTCTCATTTGTCCATGCCCTGCCAGCCCAGTTTCTCGCCCTGGTTCTGCTGGTCTAGCCACTTCTTGAGAGGAGCGAAGTAATCCAGGATGGCAGTGGCGTCCATCTGGCGCTGTCCCGTGATGGCCTCCAGCTCATCCGGCCACGGTTTGCTTTTGCCCATGGCCAGCATCTTGTGCAGGCGGTCGCCGGCCACCTTGTTCTTGTAGATCGAGCAGCGGTGCAGCGGGCCCTGCACGCCCGCCGCCTGGCACAGCGCTCGCTGGAACTGGAACTGCAAAATTCGCGCCAGGAAATACCGGACGTAGGGCGTGTTTGAAGCCACGTGGTACTTGGCGCCGGGATCGAAATCGGCTTCGCTGCGCCCCACTGGCGGCGCCACTCCCTGGTACCTGGCTTTCAGATCCCACCACGCATGGTTGTACTGCGCCGGAGTGATCTCGCCCGAGAAGACCTTCCATCGCCACTGATCGATCAGCAGGCCAAAGGGAAGGAAAGCAATCTTGTCCAGCGCCATCTTCAGCAGGTAGCCGGTGTCCGCGCTTTCCGGAGGAACATTCTGCAGCAGGCCGACCTCTTTCAGGTACTCGGGAGTCACGGATAGAGCTATGGTGTCGCCCACAGCTTCGTGAAAGCCGTCATTGGCGCTGTCCTGGAACAGAGGCGGCTGATTCTCGTAAGCTCGCTGGTAATAGTTGTGCCCGAGTTCGTGATGGATGGTCACGAAATCTTCGTCGCGCACCTCAATGCACATCTTCAAACGCACGTCTTCTTTGAAGTCGATGTCCCAGGCGCTGGCGTGACAGACTACGTCGCGGTCGCGCGGCTTCACAAACAGCGAACGCTCCCAGAAGGTCTGCGCCGGCGGATCGAAGCCGAGAGAGGAGAAGAAGTTGATGCCGTAGTGCACCATGCCCAACTCGTCCGTCTTCTTGCCTTTGAGCAGCTGGGTCAGGTCGTATCCCTGGTCGGAGTTCTGCGGGGCCACCAGAGGATAGATGTTGCCCCACTCCTGGGCCCACATGTTGCCCAGCAGCTGTGCCGGGATCAGCCCGTCCGGACGGTCGGCGAGCTTGCCGTACTTTTTGATGAGCTGGCGCCTCACGTAGGCGTGAAGCGAAACGTACAACGGCTCAACTTGCTTCCACAGCCGTTCCACCTCGGCGCTGAACTGCTCGGGAGACATGTCGTAGTTCTCGCGCCACATGGCGCCGGTGTCCTTGAAGCCCAGTTCGCGCGCACCCTTGTTGGAAAGCTCCACGAAGCGCGCGTACTTCTGCCGCATGGGCGGAGAGATCTTGTGCCAGCCTACCCAGGCATCGAGCAGCTCGTCAGGATTGGTGCTGGTGGCCAGGGTGCGGCTCAGGTCGTTGATGGACAAACAGGTCTGTTTCCCGTCAGCAGCGGGCTTGCAATACTTGCCTTTGCCGTAAGCCCCGTCCATCCAGGTGGCGATCTCGGTGAGCTCTTTGCGCTCGGCGTCATTGTTGGGAGCCGGCGCGACCAGAGACAATTTGAGCAGCAGGAATTTGCGTTTGAGCTCCGGCGGCAGGTTGAGCCCGTCGAAGCGCCGTGCGTCCAGCGCCAGCCGGGTGGTCACAGCGGTGATCTTCTCCTGCGACTGGGCCGCGATCGCCTCGGTGTCGTCAGTGATGAAATTCTCCTGAACCCATCCCGCGCGATTCACCTCCACCGCCAGTTCCCCGAATTGTGCCTCTGCCTTCTTCATGAAGGCTTCCGCCTCGGCCACGGTGGCCTTTGCCGCCGGCGCGGACGCGGGTCTTTCCCTGGCCGCTGCTTGCGCGAGCAATGATGTACACAGAAAGAACCAGGCCAGCAGGATGGAATACTTACCAGGACGGATGAACATTGTTGCTCCAAAAATCGTTGATTCGAGACTGCCTAGGGTAGCTTTTTCGACGCGGACAAGCAACTTGATAGCGGAAAACCGCTGTTGTTTTTGACAATGCGATTAAGATCGTATTAAATCGTATAGCCGAAAGATATCCATGGAACTTGGAAAGAACTTGCTGTCCCGTCGGGAGCTGCTTGTCCGCGGCGGCTTTGGTCTCGCCGCTGCGATCGCCGGCATTGCCGCGCCAGCCCTGGCTGAACAACCAACGGTGCTCGATCTGGCTTACGCCGGCTCCATGGGCTCCTTGATGGAAGGCCCTCTGAAAGCCGCGGCCGCACGCGATCTGAAAATCGAACTGCACGGCCGGGCCCAGGGATCGAACGCTCTGGCGCAGTTGATTGTCGGCGGAAGTCTGCGCCCCGACATATTCATTGCCGTCACGCCGGGACCAATGCTCACCGTGCTGCGCGCCGGCAAGGCTGAATCGGCTCAGCCCATCGCCCACACCGAGATGGTAATCGCCTACAGCCCCAGGAGCCGCTTTGCTCCCGACCTCGCAGCCGCGGCTGAAGGCAAAAAGAATTGGTGGGAAGTGCTGCAGCAGCCCGGGTTCCGCTTTGGCCGTACCGATCCCGTCACCGATCCCCAGGGGCGCAACATTATTTTCACCGTGATGCTGGCTTCGTCGCTTTATCGCCAGCCGGGGCTGGTGGAGAAGATTCTGGGCCCGGCCATTAACGAGAAGCAGATTTTTACCGAGCCCACGGTGCAGGCCCGGCTGCAGAGCGGCGAGCTGGACGCGGCTTCGGCATACAAGATCCAGCCCAGCCCTTTCCACCTGCCCTACATCGGTCTGCTCAAAGAGATCAACCTGAGCGCTCCCAACCTGCAGGCAGATCATCCCGATCTGGCGCTTTCAGTCGGCGGTAAAATTTTTCGGCCCGAACCGCTGATCTTTTACGCTGCTGTTCTCAAAGACGCGCCACACGGCTCCGCGGCCGCCGCGTTCACGGAATGGCTCCGCGGAAGCGACGCGCAGGCGATCTTCCGCGACTACAACTACGATCCCCCGGGCGAGGCCCCCGCCCTCCACCCATGAGCACTCAACGCCAATGGATGCCGCGTGCCGGCGCAGCGCTCTTCGCCCTGGCGCTGCTGTATCCCTTCACTGCGCTGCTGGCGCGCATTGGCCCGTGGCAGTGGGGCGCCGAGGTGCGCGGTCCGGCGCTAGCTTCGATTCGTGTTTCCCTGCTGCTCACCGGACTGGCGATAATTATCATCGTGGCTGTCGGCACCCCGGTCGCCGCCTACATCGCGGGCTGCCGCGCGCGTGAGCGCCTTCTCTGGCAAGCCGTCCTGCTGATTCCCATTCTTCTTCCGCCGCTGGCCCTGGGCATCCTTATGACCCTGGCCTTTGGCCCCTACGGAACTGTGGGAACCTTGCTTGCCCGCTACGGCGTGGCCATGACCAACAGCGCCGCAGCTTTCACCACCACGCAGGTTTATGTCGGCATGGGCTACTACGTTCTGGGCGCCGTAGCTGCTCTGGATGCTGTTCCGGTCACGCTGCAGAAGCAGGCGGCGCTGCTGGGACTGCCACCGATCAAGGTCTTCCTCCGCGTGACGCTTCCTCTTTCGCGGCTCGGACTGGCCGTCGCTCTCAGCCTGGCCTGGGTGCGGGCCATCGGCGAATTCGGCGCCGTGGTGGTCACGGCCTACTATCCCTCGGGAATGCCGGTGCAGCTGTGGGTCAACCTGCAGAGCTTCGGCTTGCCCGCGGTGATGCCATTGCTGGTCGCGTTTCTCGCCGTAGCTCTGCCGCTTCCCTGGCTGATTCACGTGCTGGCGCAAAGGCGGCGCCATGCTTAGAGCCCACGTCGTCAAGCAACGGCGCGATTTCAAGGTGGACGTTTCGCTCGAGTTGCCACCCCGGCAATCGTTGGGACTCTTCGGCGCGTCCGGCACCGGGAAGAGCACGGTTCTCGCCTGCATCGCCGGAATTGAAGCGCCCGACGACGGTTTTGTAGAAGTAAACAGCGTCAAATTCTTCCCGCCGACGCTGGCGCTGCACCGGCGGCGCATCGGCTATCTCACGCAGGAGCCTGGCCTGTTTCCTCACTTGAGCGTGGCCGGAAACATCGCTTTCGGCCTGTCGTCGTCGGATCGAGAGACGGTCGGGTGGATGGAAACGCTCCGCGACCGCCTGCAGTTGGCTTCGCTGTGGCGCGCGCCGGCTGCGCAGATTTCTGGCGGCCAGGCGCGACGCGTAAGCCTGGCCCGCATGCTGGCCCGGAAGCCGTCGTTGATCCTGCTCGACGAGCCCTTCGCCGGCCTCGACCGCGCGCTGGTGCGCGAGTTGATCGACGATCTTCTCTTCTGGAGCCGCTCCATCGGCTTCAGCATGATCGCCGTCGACCACCAGGCGGAAGTTCTGCGCCGGCTGTGTCCTGCGCAGGCAATGGTGCTGGAGCAAGGCCAGGTTGTGCAGCAGGGCAGTTGGCAAGAGTTGTGCCGCGCCCCGGCAACGCCGCTGTTGGAGTCGTTGCTGGCTCCGCTGTAGTGCGCGAAGCGAGTTTCGGAACCAGGATCGCGAAGCAATGTCGGAATCAAGATGGCGAAAGACAGGAGTCGAAACCCATGAGAGAACCACGGCCAAAACTTTATCCCGTCCGCCAGGCCTCAAAGGTGCTGGGCGTGAGCTATCCCACGCTGAAGCAGTGGATCTACAAAGGCAAGATCAAAACCGTGAAGACGCAGGGCGGGCATCACCGCATTCCGGAAACTGAGATCGACCGCCTGCTTCCGGCCAACCCGCCCAGCGCGCCGGTGGAAACCCGGCGGCAGAACTTCAGGCGGATCAGCGGACGCAATCAGCTCACCGGGCGCATCATCGATTTGAAAATCGAAGGCCTGATGGCGCAGGTAACCATCTCCATCGCCGGCCAGCATCTGACCTCGATCATCACCGCCGACGCCGCGCGCGAGATGCGGCTGGAAAAAGGCCAGCTGGCCTCGGCCTTGATCAAGTCCACCGAAGTCATGGTGATGCGCGCGAGTTGAACGCCGGATTGAAAATTCCGGGGCCGGGAGGCGAGCCGGCCCCGTGCGTCGGCCGCAACTCACGCGACGCCGGAAATCATGGAAGCACGTAGCGCATGCTGGTGTAGACCATCACCAGGTGCGCGTTCTTGGGCGCGCCCAGAGCCACAAACCACGGGCTGCGGGTCAGGTATGAAGTTTGGGTGATCAGCTGCAACGCTCCGTATTGCGGGTTGCGCCAGAAGGTCTGCGTCCAGTCGAAGGTCGGCTGCTGAAGCGAGCGGTTGTTACTGTTGGCCGAATTGGGCCCGCCGAATCCGATGAAGGTGTTCGCCTTGGCCCCGGCGCTGGTGTCGAGGAAAAAGTTCCTCTGAAAATAAGCAGCTCCGTAGTACAGAGCGAAGAGAGTTTTAGGCACGGGCTGATATTCAAAGCCGGCCAGTCCCGATCCGCCATGCACCAGCGACACCGTCCCATCCGGGTGCACCACCGCGGTCGGTCCCAGCCCGATGTCGTAGTGCCCGCTGCCTTCGCCATACAGGACATTGGCCAGAAAACGGACGTTGTGCAGCAGCTCGAAATTCATGGCTCCGCCAACGCTCCCGCCAGTCTTGGAATTCAGCTGGAAGGTCCCGGCGGCTTTCAAAGTGTTGACCTTTACCGTGGTGAGCAGACCTAAAGCCTCGGCGTGGAAGTGACGCCCGCTGAAATCCGTGTCGTACGCGATCTTCGGAATCAGGTCGGGAAACGCGTTGGGGACGGTGTTGGTGGTGTTGTTGGGCGCGAACTGGCTGGGTAGCTGGGCGTTGAACGCGTTGGGAAAAGCGACTTCGCCCGCTCCTGCGCCGGTGATCTGTTCGGGATTCTCGATGGCCAGTCCCGCGGCGAAATGTTCGTTGGCGTGATAGATCAGGCGGAATTCCGCCGCCCGCGTGTAGGGAATGCCGACCTGCACGTTGCCGTCTTCGTCGTAGGTAATGGCCAGGTCGGAAGGCATAGGGCTGACGCCGCGGCGGTTCGGCGTCACGAAGCTCCATGTCTGCCCGCCCAGAACCTCCCACTTGTTCCGCTTCACATCCACCCAGAACAGGCGCTCGCGGAAGGTGTGGCTGTTGCCGGTGATGAAGACGTTGCCGGCCGCATCGTTACCGTTGAAGTCCATCTCCGCATAGCCGGTGACATCGTTGTCCCCGAACTTACCCGTGACTTGCAGGTTGAGTCGCGAAAACTGTCCGGTAAGCCGGTCTTCCGTCAGATGGCCCTGCGGTGAATTGCTGAACGGAATGGTGCCGAAGTTGGTGGTGATGATTGACCCGGAATTGGTGGTGCGGAAGATATTTTCAAATTCCACAAAGCCGCCCGGCGTAAAGTCCATTCCGCCGATGCGGAACGAAAGCGGCGACTCCTTCGGGCGTTCTCCCTGGCTTTCCACGATATTTGCCGGGGCCGGTGTGGTAAGGCTGGCGTTCTCCAGATGAGGAACGGCGCCGGCGGTCGCGGCCCGCGTACTCTGCCCCGCGACATGCTGCTGCAGTCTTTCAATCTCGCCCTGCTGGCGGGCGATCTGCAGCCGCTGTTCGTTGGCCAGCCGGAGCTGCTCCGCCATCTGTTTTTGCTGCTCGATCATCATTTGCTGCTGCCGTGCGAGTTCCTGGCGCAGCTGCTTGATTTCATCCGTTATACGGGTATCGCTCGCGTTCCCTGATGAAGACGTTTCCTGGGCCGCCAGCCATGGCAAAACCAGCAGGACCAGGGCCAATATCGCCGGCTTTCTCATTTGTCTTAGTCTCGCTCCCATGAAGAGTGAGGCCTGACATTGCAGGCCGTGCTGGCGGTTGTAACACTGCCTAACGAATAAGGTCAAATAAAATCGATCTGTATATACGATTTAATAGCAATCTTTGCTGAACTGCTTCGATTGCGAATCTCAAGCCGGGAGCGTTTCCCATCGCCAGCCACTTGCGGTCGCGCACCTTCCCCAAAATGTACAATGTCTTGCCTCTTGCCTAACGCGCATGCCAACGACGCCGCGTTCATTTTTCATTCTAAGGAGAATCGAGGTGGCCTATGGCGGTTGAGACAAAATTAGAGACCAGCGTTAAACAGGCCGTCCCGTTCTTCGCTGTCTCCGACATGGAGACCTCCCTGCGCTTCTACGTTGACGAGCTGGGCTGCCGCATGAAGCACCGCTGGGTCGACGAGGGCAAGCTGCGCTGGTGCTGGCTGGAAATCGGCAATGCCGCCGTGATGTTGCAGGAGTTTCGCAAGGAAGGTCACGATTCCTGGGTGCCGGAGAGCAAGGTCGGCGTGGGCGTCACCATTTACTTCACCTGCAAAGACGCTCTCGAGCTTTACCGCGAATTCCGAGGGCGCGGCATCGATGCCCAGCGTCCGTTTGTCGGCAACCGCCAATGGTCGTCAGCCTGGCCGACCCGATGGTTACAAACTGTCCTTCGAAAGTCCCACCGACGCGCCGGAAGATTCTGTGTATTCCGGTCCGGAAGCGTGAGCGATGATCGCTGTCCAGTTCCGCAGGAGAAGTGTTCGATAACGCACAGCAAAACCTGGAACCCTCCGACCTGGACACGCGTATAAGTCCTCAGATCAGCAACTTGCATCGAGCCAGGCATTGGCAGCGCAATTGCCACTCTGAACACAGGCCCGCATCCATCCGCCCCGGAGGCACAATTGGACACCTTATTCCAGGACATCAGGTACGGCGCGCGCATGCTCCTGAAGAGCCCGACGGTTACGCTGGTGGCCATCGTCACTCTGGCTCTTGGCATCGGCACCAATACCGCGATCTTCAGCACATTGAACGGAATCATGCTCCGGCCGCTTCCGGTGGCCAACGCCGATCGCCTGGTGGTGCTGGATGCGCTTCAGGAAGGCTCCGGGGATTTCTCCCAGTTCTCCTACCTCGATTTCCGCGACCTGCGCGCGCAGAGCACCAGTCTCTCCGACGTTGTGGGCTACGACCTGGGTTTTGCCGGCCTCGATTTCAGCGGCGCCATTCAACCCACCCTGGTTACCTTTGTCAGCGGCAATTACTTTCAAACGCTAGGGTTGAAGCCTGAGTTCGGCAGCTTTATCCACGGGATGGAAACCGAACAGCCGGGTGCACCGGCGGTGGTCGTGCTTGGTTACAACTACTGGAAGAAGCGCTTCAACGGCGACGCCGGCGTTGTCGGCACGCAGGTGAAGCTGAACGGACATTCGGCGACGATCATCGGCGTCGCCCCAAAGACATTTCGCGGCCTCTACTCCATCGTGGATTCACAGATTTATCTTCCCTTCGGCAACAGGGAATTCCTGGGTGTCACCGCCAAAGACTTCTGGACCCGCCGCGATCAGAAGTCGGTGCGTATCGTGGGCGTGCTGAAGCCAGGAACGAAACTGGCCCAGGCGCAAAGCTCAATCGACGTCTTCTCCCGGCAGTTGACGCAGCAATATCCGGAGACGCATCGCGGTACTTCCTTTCGTCTCTATCCTGAAAGGCTGGCGCGCCCCGAACCGGATCCTAACAACAGCCTGCTGATCGTCGGCGTGCTCTTTATCCTGCTGGCGGGGATGATTCTGCTACTGGCGTGCACCAATGTGGCCAATATTGTCCTGGTGCGCGCTACCGGTCGCGAACGCGAAATGGCGGTGCGCTCCGCGCTTGGCGCCGGCAAAACCCGGCTGGTACGTCAGTTGCTGACCGAGAGCCTGCTGCTTGCGCTCCTGGGCGGCCTGGCCGGCCTGGCAGCCGGCGTGTGGGCCAGCAGTTTGCTGAGCTCCGTGCATCTCGAAGTCGGCACCGTCCCCATAGTCTTCGACTTCAGTCTTGACTGGCGCGTATTCCTTTACTCGTTTGTCGCCGCGCTGCTGACCGGACTCCTGGTGGGCCTGGCGCCTGCGTGGCGTATCTCACGCTCCGATCTGAACAAAGTTTTGCACGAAGGCAGTCGTGGAGTGCTAACCGGCACAACACGCTCGCGTATGCGCAGCGGACTGGTCATGGCGCAGATGGCCGGTTCGCTGCTGCTTCTGGTAGTAGCCGGATTATTCATCCGCAGCGCCCGCAACGCCGAACATAGCTACCTCGGTTTCGATCCCGCGCATGTTCTCAACCTGACCATGGACCCGCGGACCATCGGGTTCGACGAGCAGCGTACCAGACAGTTCCTGAAGGAGCTCGAAGCCCGCGTCCAGGTCCTTCCCGGCGTACAGTCAGTAAGCTTCGCTGCCACCGTGCCCATGGGCTATTCCAACCGGCTCAATCCGGTCTATCTGCCGGGAAAAACCGTAATCGGGAAAGCCGCACCGACTGTTGTGTACAACGCGGTTGAGCCTTCCTATTTCGCGACTTTGCGCGTGCCGCTCCTGCGCGGCCGGGGGTTTGTGGAACAGGATCGCGAGAATACGCCCCTGGTGGCCATTGTGAACGAGACCATGGCTCGCCGCTTCTGGCCGGGAGAAGATCCGCTGGGCGAGACTTTTTCAATGAAAGCTCCGGAGGGCCCTTACATGGAAGTGGTGGGACTGGCCAAGGACGGCAAATACAACGGTCCGGCCGAAGATCCCCAGTCCTTTTTCTACGTTCCCATGGCGCAGACCCCGGCCAACGTTGGCACTCTGCAGATTCGCACCGCAGGCGATCCGCTGGCGTTGATAGCGGATGTCGAACGCAATGTGCACGACCTTGCTCCCGGGCTGCCGCTGATCGATGTGCAGTCCATGGAGGAGGCCCTGCAGGGACCGAACGGCTTCTTCCTCTTCGATATGGGAAGCCGCCTGACCACGGTTCTGGGCGTGCTGGGTATGGTGCTGGCCTTGGTGGGCGTTTATGGAGTGATCTCCTATGTCGCCGCCCAGCGCACGCACGAGATCGGTATCCGCATGGCGCTCGGCGCGAACCGTGCAGACATTCTGAAGATGGTGCTCAGGCAGGGATGCATCCTGGTGGGCAGCGGTATTCTTACCGGGCTGGCCGTTACGCTCCTGGTCGCACGAGGGCTGAATAGCCTGATGGTCGGTATAAGTTCCACCGATCCCGCCACTCTGGGCCTGGTCTCGCTGTTCCTAGCACTGGTGGGACTGGTAGCCTCGTTTATTCCCGCACGCCGGGCGATGAAGGTAGACCCCCTGCGGGCACTCAAATACGAATAGCATCTTTTTTCATGCTCGAGCGCAACCTGGAATCCGAGACGAGTCTTCAGTGCTCACCGGGAAAATGAATGTTCGGAAGCAAACTGCGATCTGGTATTCTTCTTCTTATTGCCGGCACCGCTTTGGTGATGATCGGCAGTTCCGAAAACTCGTCGGACTACGTCGAACTGGTTAAATCTCGGATTACGGTCCGCAGAATCCCCGCAGGTACATTTGAGATGGGCACCAACCGGGTGATCAGGGCAGACGATCATTGGAAACCGTGCGCCAATTGCCCTCCTCGCAACGAAGTGGAGCGCCCTGCCCATCGGGTAGCCATCAGCCAGGATTTCTGGATGGGACAGTTTCTGGTGACCCAGCAGCAATGGCTGGCAGTTATGGGAAATAATCCATCACATTTTCAGGGTGCAGGACCAGACGCGCCGGTAGAGCAGGTAAGCTTTAACGACGTTCAGGCATTCCTGTCGAAATTAAATACGATGCAAAGCCGCTGGACCGTTCGATTGCCGACAGAGGCTGAATGGGAATATGCGGCCAGGGCGGGAACTACCGATGAGACTTATGGTCCTCTGAGCGACATTGCCTGGTTCCGCGGCAATGGGTCCGGTACCACGCATCCGGTCGGCCGGAAACTACCCAACAGCTTTGGTCTGTACGACATGCTGGGGAATGTATGGCAATGGTGCCAGGACTGGTTTGGACCATATCCCAGCGAAGCCACAATTGATCCGCAGGGACCGCCGAGAGGTGACCGTAGAATTACTCGCGGAGGATGCTTTTACTGCGACTCCGTTCATGAACGAGCAGCAAGAAGAAATCGCGATCTCGTGGAGCACTACTCTCCCAACATTGGCTTCCGGATTGTAGCCACTCCACGAGCACCGGCTCCCAAGTAGCGGGGAAAGAACCTACTCTTCCTCTTCCGTCGCCTCGCCGCGGGACGCCTTGAACTGGGTGATGATCTTCTCCGCGTTCATGGCCGGCACAAAGTCGTAGTGCGACATCTCCATATTGAAGCTGCCGCGGCCCTGCGTCATTGAAGTCAGGTCGGCGCCGTATGTGAGCATCTCCGCCATCGGCACTTCCGCTTTCACAATGGTCTTTCCAGCCTTGTTGTCCATGCCCTGAATGCGCCCGCGCCGCGAGTTCAGATCGCCCATGATGCTGCCGGCAAATTCGTCGGGGATGGTGATCTCCACCCGCATGATCGGCTCCAGCAGCGCCGGCTTCGCCTGCTCCATGGCCTTCTTGAAGGCGATGCGGCCGGCCATCTTGAAGGAAAGCTCGTTGGAGTCGACGTCGTGGTAGCTGCCGTCGTAGAGCGTGACTTTGAAATCCACCATGGGATAGCCGGCCAGGTAGCCGCGCGACGCCGCCTCGATGATTCCCTTTTCCACCGCGGGAATAAAGTTCTTGGGAATGGCTCCGCCGAAGATGTCGTTGACGAACTCGAACTGCTTGCCGCGCTCCAGCGGCTCCATCTTGATCTTGCAGTCGCCGTACTGGCCGTGGCCGCCGGTCTGCTTCTTGTGGCGGCCCTGCACGTCGGCACGGCCGCGAATGGTCTCGCGGTACGGCACCTTGGGCGCCTTCAGGTTGACCTCGGTGTGATAGCGCCGCTTGAGCTTGGAAACCATCACCTCAATATGCTGCTGGCCGGTGCCGGCGATCAGGAACTCCTTGGTCTGCTCGTCGCGAAAGAAACGGACCATCAGATCCTCTTCCATCAGCTTGTGCAAGCCGTTGGAAAGCTTGTCTTCGTCGCTGCGGGTCTTGGGCTCAATGGCAAAGGTAATGGCCGGCTCGGGCAGGTTCACCGTGGGATATAGAATCGGCTTCGACCTGTCGCCCAGCGTGTCGCCGGTCAACGTGTCTCTCAGCTTGGCCACCGCGCCGATGTCGCCCGCATGCAGCTCGGCAATCGGCAACAGGTTCTTACCCTGGGGGATCGAGAGATGGGAAAGCTTCTCCGCCGTGTTGCGGGTGAAATTCTGCAGCGTGGCGTCGTTTTTCACCACGCCGGAAAAAACTTTGAAGTAGGTGATGCGCCCGGCGAAGGGATCGTTGGCGGTGCGAAAAACGTAGACGGAGGCCGGCTCGGTGTCGGCGACTTTGCGTTCGGCGGAGTGGCCGTTACCGCTGGCGTCGGGCGCCGCGTGCACCGCCGCGTGCTCGGCCGCGGTTGGGCAGTAATCCACCACGAAATCCAGAAGATGATCGGTACCGATGTTCCCCAGCCCCGAGGTAAACAACACGGGAAAAATCTTGTCGTCGCGAATGGCTTCGTGCAGCGCGGGAATGAGGTGTTCTTCCGCGATGGTGCCCTTGTCGAAAAACTCTTCCATCAGCTCGTCTTTGCCCTCGGCCACGATCTCCACCAACTGCTCATGGGCCTCTCTGGCAGCGCCTTCCAGATCTGCCGGGATCGGCCCTTCCTTGCCCTTGCCGCTGCCGCCCATGTCGTAGGTGTAGGCCTTCATGGTGACCAGATCCACCACGCCCTTCAGGTTCTTTTCGCTGCCGATGGGAATCTGCATGGGCACCACCTGCCGGCCGAAGGCGCCGCGCAGGCTGTCGAGCGTGGTTTCGTAGTTGGCGCGATCTCGGTCCATGCGGCTGACCACGATCACCCGCGGCAGGTTGGCCTCTTCGGCGTAAGCCCAGACTTTGTCCGTGACCACTTCCACTCCGGCTACGCCGTCCACCACCACCAGCGCCGCTTCGGCGGCCGGCATGGCTACCTTGGCCTCGTGGGCGAACATGGGAAATCCGGGTGTGTCGATGATGTTGATCTTTGTGTTGCGCCACTCCACCGGAGCCGCGGACGGCGCAATCGTCATCTGCCGGGAGATCTCTTCTTCGTCATAGTCGGTGGCTGTGGAGCCGTCATCCACACGGCCCATTTTGGCGGTTGCCCCGCCGGTATACAGCATGGCCGACACCAATGAGGTCTTGCCTGCGTGCGAATGTCCGATGACCAGAAGATTGCGGATATCCTTACCTTCGTAGACCTTCAAGGTGAGCCTCCTTCACGCTGAACCCGCCCCCGTCAGCAGGCAAATCGATCCCGAATCTTCTAATTGGCTGCTGGGCTTTTGGTCAAGAGGGGTGAGGGCTCCAGTGGGATCTGTTAACAACCTGTTAAACGACTATTATCCGCTGGCGGCAACGGTTTGGGAAGAGGCGACGCCCCAACCCGGTGGCACTTCGTTATGCGCAAGATGCAACGGATGACCTCCGACGGATCCCCGGAAACCCAGACCTTCCGCGGCTGAGAAAGCTATATTTTTGGCGTACCATGCACTGCACCCCATGTCCAAGTCGGCCACACCGCTGCCGGAGCTGCTCGATCTCCTGGAACAACATTACGGTCCGCAGGAGCCGGTCTGGCCGACCGATCCGTATCTTTTTCTTGTCTGGTGGTACAGCGGGTATCCCGCCAGCGATGCCGCCTGCGGAAAGGGCTGGGAATGCCTGCGACACGAGGTCGGCGTGGCCACGCAGGAGATTCTGGCGGCAAAACCGAGCGCTCTGGCCAAAGCTCTCAAGCCGGGCGGGATGGTACCCGAGCTTCGCGCCATGCGCCTGAAGGAACTCGCCGCCCGTGTCCAAGACCAGTTTGGCGGCGACCTGCGCACAGCGCTCGCGGGGCCATCGGCGCAGGCGCGCAAAATACTGAAGACATTTCACAGCATCGCCGATCCCGGCGCCGATCGCATCCTGCTCTTCGCGGGAATAGCGCCTCTGCCCGCTGTGGCCTCGAACTGCCCATACGTTCTGGTTCGCATTCAGCACGGGCGAGAGCACGAGAACTATGGAGTCACTTACAAGGAAGCCCAGCAGGCGATCGCTGCTGAAATTTCGGAGACATTTGCGGCCCGGACCAGGGCCTACCTGTTGCTTAAGCGCCACGGACAGGAGGTATGCCGCCCGAAGCCAAAATGCTCTGAGTGCGTGGTCAGCGAACGCTGCGCCTACTTTGCCGGCTCCCTGCGCGGGCGGTCAGTGCGGACCGGAAACCCTCGCCGGGGGTAAGAATTTGGCTCTACTGCAGTGCTGAGCTGGATTCGTTGCCCCGCAGATTACGCTGACGAATCTCTTCGTAACAGCCGCCGCAGACCAGGGCCAGTTCCATGAGCTCTTCGGTAGCGTCTGTCCACCCGTTATGCTCCAGGCGGATCAGCTCGCAGGCGTTGCACCATGCGTCGGGATAGGGATTGTGGGGATCCTCGAGATCGCAGAAAAAACCGCAGTACTTTCCGAAGAGAAGATGCTTGCAGACCACGGCCTCCGGATTCACGCCATGTTCGCCGCAACGGACCGTTCCCATATAAACACCTCATGGATCCCAGCCTCATCGGTCCTAACAGACTGAAACTCCACAACATTAGAACTCTTACATCTTGTGCCACTCCTTATAGATGTTTTCTCACCGGCTGCAACAGAGCTTCTGAATAATTTCCATTTTCGCAACAAGATTGGTTAGCTTGCGTTCTGTCGCCGACGTAAACAGCTATCTAAAACAAGCTAACGCTTTTTTGAAGCTATGGCCTTCTATAGATTGTTGTTTTTTGTAAAGTAGCTCTGGAAAAATACCTTAATAGACTGTCCATGCCGGAGCTTAGAGATTAAGGCCATGGTTAATGAACGCGGACAGGGGCGATAGATTTGAATTATTAAAGCTTCGGCGTTAGCGGGGGCGGCTTATCGCGCGTTGCCATGCGCTCCAGGTGACAACGCCAAGATCAGGCTTGGGCCCTTCCGGCAGCATGGATAGAAATTCCAGCAGGTTGCCGTCGGGATCGTAAAAGTAGAGTGAAGCGGCCGGCATCCACGCCAGCACCACAGGTTCGTCGGTTGGAGCGCCAGAGAAATCCAACGGCGCTACGCCGGCTTTGCGGAGCTGCGCGGGGGCGGCTAGAAGGTCTTTGAGGTCGACTGTGAACGCCACGTGGAGGTTCATGCGCTGGGGAGAAGATCCTGTCTCCCATAACCCCAGCATCGCCTCGCCCGGCCGGTCGATCCAGTAAAACGCGACCTTTCGGTCAGGAATTATCTGGGCAAGCTTGAGCCCCAGGGTCTCGCCGTAGAACGACATGGAGCGCTTGAGATCGCTGACCGTCAGATGCGTCTCAAACAGGTCGCGAATCGGAATCATTGCGGCTTGCCGGACAGCAGCTGCCTGAGCACGTACTGCAGGATTCCCCCATGCTCGTAGTAGAGGATCTCCTGCGGCGTATCGATGCGCACCAGGGCGTCGAACTCCACGGTGCTGGAGCCTTTAGCGCGGATCTTGACCTGCTTTCCGCCCGCAAACTTGCTCTCCAGCAGTTTCGGCAGCCCGATGATGTCGTACACCTCATCGCCTTTCAGTCCCAGGCTCTCCGGATTCTCTTCATCCAGGAACTGCAAGGGCAGAACGCCCATGCCGACCAGGTTCGAACGGTGGATGCGCTCGTAGCTCTCGGCGATCACCGCGCGCACGCCCAGCAACAGGGGGCCTTTAGCTGCCCAGTCGCGCGACGAGCCCGACCCGTATTCCTTCCCCGCGAGAATGATCAGCGGCACATGCTCGGCGGCGTACTTCACGGACGCGTCGAAGATAGTCATAACTTCACCGCCGGGGAAATGCTTGGTCATCCCGCCCTCAGTCTCCGGCGCCAAACGGTTGCGCAGGCGGACGTTGGCAAAGGTTCCGCGCACCATCACTTCGTGATTGCCGCGCCGCGAGCCGTAAGAATTGAAGTCAGTGGGCTTCACTCCCCGTTCCTGAAGATATTTACCGGCAGGACTGTTGGCCTTGATCGATCCTGCGGGCGAGATGTGGTCGGTGGTCACGCTGTCACCCAGACGAGCCAGTACGCGCGCGCCCTGAATGTCTTTGACCGCTGCCGGTTTGGCCGGCATGTCGTCGAAGTAGGGGGCTTTCTTGATATAGGTCGAGTTGGCGTCCCAGCGGTAAGTTTCGCCTTCCGGCACATGCAGTTTCTTCCACTCTTCGTCGCCATCAAAGATGGCTTCGTAGTTGTGGGTGAACATGGTGGAATCGATAGCGCCGGCAATCGCTTTCTGCACCTCTTGCTGAGCGGGCCAGATATCACGCAGGTAGACTGGTTTGCCGTCTTTACCCTTGCCCAGGGGCTCGCGCGTGATGTCGAGATCGATGCGGCCGGCCAGCGCATAGGCCACCACCAGCGGCGGCGACATAAGATAGTTGGCGCGCACCTCGGAGTTGATGCGGCCTTCAAAGTTGCGATTCCCCGACAGCACTGAGACCACAACCAGTTCGCGCTCGTTGATGGCGTGGGAGACATCCATGGGCAGTGGCCCGGAGTTGCCGATGCAGGTAGTGCAGCCGTAGCCGACAATGCTGAAGCCGAGCTCATCAAGATAGGGAATCAATCCCGCCTTGCGATAGTACTCGGTGACCACGCGCGAGCCCGGCGCCAGGGAGGTTTTTACCCATGGCTTGCGCTGCAATCCTTTTTCAACCGCCTTCTTCGCCAGCAGTCCCGCGGCCATCATCACAGATGGATTTGAAGTATTGGTGCAACTGGTGATGGCGGCGATCACCACCGAGCCGTCGTGCAGCATTTCAAATACATCGTCGCCCGCCTGTTTTTCCGCTGCCGGCGCGTGCGGATCCTCGAGCGCAACCGCTGTGCCCCCACCTTCGCCTTCGAAGCGGGAAATCTGCCGGGGCGCGGCCTTAGCTGCTTCTTTTTGTCCCCGCGGTCCGATCAGCGTGGGCAGCGCCTTTGCGAACGATTCGCCGGCCTTCGACAGCGGCGCGCGGTCCTGCGGGCGGCGCGGTCCGGCCACGCTGGGTTCCACCGTGCTCAGGTCGAGCTGCACTACCTGGGAATACTCAGCTTCCTGACTGCCCGCCGCGCGGAACAGGCCCTGTTCCTTGCAATAAGCTTCCACCAAGGCGATCTGGTCGCGGCTGCGCCCGGTCATGCGCAGGTAGCCAAGGGTGACCTCGTCGACGGGGAAGAAACCGCAGGTCGCGCCGTACTCCGGCGCCATGTTGCCGATGGTGGCGCGATCGGCCAGCGGCAGCGAATCCAGGCCAGGACCAAAGAACTCAACAAACTTGCCCACTACGCCGGTCTTGCGCAGCATCTCGGTGACGGTCAGCACCAGATCGGTGGCGGTGGCGCCTTCGTGGAGGTTTCCTGTCAGGCGGAAGCCGACCACTTGCGGCAGGAGCATGGAAACCGGCTGTCCCAGCAGAGCGGCTTCAGCTTCAATGCCGCCCACTCCCCAGCCCAGAACGCCCAGCCCATTGATCATGGTGGTGTGCGAGTCGGTGCCCACCAGCGTGTCGGGATAGGCCACGCTGCTTCCGCCCTTTTTTTCGGAGAAGACCACGCGCGCCAGGTATTCCAGGTTTACCTGGTGGACGATGCCCATATCCGGCGGCACTACTTTGAAGTTGCGGAAGGCCGATTGTCCCCAGCGCAGAAAGGCGTAGCGCTCCTGGTTGCGCTGGAACTCCAGCATGGCGTTGACGCTGAAGGCGTTCTTGGTGGCGAACTCGTCGACCTGAACGGAGTGATCGATCACCAGCTCTGCCGGCTGCAACGGGTTGATCTGCTCAGCCTTGCCGCCCATCTTCTTCATGGCATCGCGCATGGCGGCCAGGTCCACCACCGCGGGGACGCCGGTGAAGTCCTGCATCAGCACGCGCGCCGGCGTGAAGGCGATCTCTTTGTCAGGAATGGCCTGCGGCTTCCACTCGGCGACGAAGCGAATGTCCTCCGCGGTAACGCTGCGGCCGTTCTCGGTGCGCAGCAGGTTCTCCAACAGGATGCGCAACGAATAGGGCAGGCGCTGCGGCTTGCAGCCATGATGCTCCAGAGCATTGAGACGGTAGATTTCGAATTCCTGTCCGGCAACGCGCAGTTTCGAGCGGCTGGAGAAGCTATTCATATGAGGCCACCTCCCGGAGAGGCCAGCACCAGAATGGCAATACTCCAGTATAAAAGAACGGGCGCTTGCTCCGCCCATCATCATGCCCGACAAAAAAGCACCCACGGATGTGAGTGCTTCAATGCCTTGCGGTGTGACGCCGGTTACTGCAGCAGTTCCGCGGTCATGGTAGCTCCGCCCATCTCCGTCAGCACTGCGGAAGTTTTTACCGTTTGCCGGCTGTCTTTGGTGATCCAGAGTGTCTGGTGGTCGGAACCGCCGTCGGCCGAGGTAATGTCGACTTTGAACGTGTCGAAGGTTCCGGCAGGCACGGTCACGCTCTCCGCTCCCGTCACCTTCAGTTGCAGCAGTTTTTCCTTTTGCTTCCGGATGTCGAAATTCCGGAAGGTGGCGCTGTAGCCCTCGGCCAGCGGCAGACAGGCGATAGCATCGTCCGCTCCCGCCGAATCGGCAAACACCGGACCGCCCAGGTCGGCGTTGACGGGCTTTTCCTGGCCGCCCAGGTTCATGTTTCCTGTGGCTTTGTTGCCGCTGAATTGGACGTCAACTCCGCCGCCGCCCGGCTGAATCACATTCACTCTGCGCACGATCAGGCTGCCTTTCTCCAGGGTTGTGGCGATCAGCACCGGACCCGCGGGAGTGGTAAGGGTGGTCTTCGCCGACCACGCGCCGTTCTCTTCGCTGATGGTGGTGGAACTGTCCAGCGACATCTCCTGTCCACCCATGGCGATCTTGGCTTTGTATTTGTGCGTACCCGGCGTAAGGTCAGCGACCGGCTTGGGCACGCCGACGTTGTTGGGATCGGCTTTCTTCGCCAGCACTACCGTTTTGGGATCGACTGTGATTTCTTTCAGCCGCGCCACCACTTCCGGCGTGCCGCCCTCCTGGCGACGTCCTCCAAGATACTTGGCGAAGAAGGCCTCGGTAGCCATGATGCTGGCCATGTTATTGACCGGACGCGCGAAGCCGTGGCCCTCATCGGGAATGAGCAGATACTCCACGGGGAAGCCGCGATCGCGGAGTGCAACCACGATCTGTTCCGACTCAAAGTGATTTACACGGGGATCGTTGGCGCCCTGGGCGATCATCAGGGGCGTTTTGATCTTCGCGGCCGCTGTCAGCGGCGAGCGTTCAATGAGCAGCGCCTTGCCGTCCGGCGTTGTCGGATCGCCCATGCGCTTGTAGAACGTTTGTCGAATGGGCTCCCAGTAAGGCGGAATGGCATCCAGCAATGTGATGAGGTTTGACGGCCCGAAGAGATCGACGGCCGCCGCGTACTCGTCGGGCGTGAAAGCCACGCCGGCCAGAGTGGCGTAGCCGCCGTACGAGCCGCCGAAAATGCCGACGCGCTTAGGATCGGCGATGCCCTGGGCCACCAGGTACTTGGCGCCCCAGGTCACGTCGTCCTGCATCTTGCGTCCCCACTCTTTATTGCCGGCATCGATGAACTTCTTGCCGTAGCCGGCGGAGCCGCGGAAATTCATGCTTAGCACCGCGTAGCCGCGATTAGCAAAGAACTGCGCGTAGGGGTTGTAACCCCAAACGTCCCGTCCCCACGGACCGCCGTGCGGGAAGATGATGGCGGGGATGTTTTTCGCCGGGACGCCCTTGGGCAGGGTGAGATACGCCGGAATCTCCATTCCGTCGGAGGATTTGTAGGCGACGATTTTCATCGGCACAAGATCCTCCCGGGGAAGTTTCTCGCGGATCTTGTATTGCAGCGTGAGCTTGTGGGTCTTCCGGTCCAGCAGATAGGCTTCGCCAGGCTCCGTGTCGCTGTTTGCAACCACCAGCCAAAGCTGTTCGTTCTGCGTCCATGACGCGCGACCCACTTCTTTTCCGGGGAATCTCTTCTGAAGCCATTTGAAGTCGGCTTCAATGCCCTTGTCGCGGAAGTAGCGCCGCGGGTGATCGTCCTGATAGACCGTGAGCGCCAGCTCGTCGGTGGCTTCGTTGAAAACCGCCCCGGCGAGATCGACTCTCTTCAGCGGATCAGATTCCACCATCTCGGTGTTGCCGGTTGCGGGATCCAGCAACTCCAGTGAATTCAGGTTCAGCTCGGGACCCTTGTTGGTCTCAATGTATGCGCGCTTGCCGTCTTTCTCGAAGCGGGCAACGCCACACTGCTCAAACACGTTGCAGGAATAAATTTTGGTGAACTTGTCGGCGTCAACGCGAAGGATCTCGGTGTCGCCGTTCTCGGCAGAGCGAGTGGCCAGGCGCAGGTTGCCCTGCACATCGAAATCCCAACTGGCGATGCGCTCTGTGTTCTTGCGCATCAGGCTTTTTTCGCCGGTGGAGATTTTGAGTTTGTAAAGATCGTGCCAGGCCTTATCGCGGTCGTTCAAGCCGATGTACACCACGTCAGGATCGTTCTTGGGCGCGGCGTAGAGCTGCACGCGAACGCCCTTCAGCCCCGTGAGATCGCGCGAAGCCGGAGCATCGGCGCCTGCGGCCGGCTTGGCGGCCGGATCGACAGCATAGACGTTGAAGTTCTCGTCGCCGTCATTATCTTTGACATAGACGATGTATTTGCTGTCGCGAGACCACAGATAGCCGGCGATCGGGCGTTTGGCTTCCGTCGTCACCAGGTGAGCCGCGCTGAAGGTTTCGTCAACGCCCTTCACGTAAATATTGCGCGTGTCCTTCCATGGCTTTTGAAAGGCGAGATACTTGCCATCCGGCGAGAGCTGGGCCTGCGAAATCTCCGGATTGCCGAAGAGCAGCTCGCGGTCGATGAGAGGCGGCAGGGAACCCGCGGAGGCTTGCTTTCCCTTATCTTGCGCGGTGAGGGTGGAGGCGGCGAGCGCAAGACAGAACAACGCCTTGAATAGTGTTTTCATGATGGAGATCCTTTCTCCCAAAGGACAATACGGAGTGGACGTCAGGAAGTTTCTTCCCGATTGACCCCATAGATTGTCAGTCCACGGGCCGATTAGTGTCCAGTGATTACCGGCCGGAAGGCTCGATGATCCTGTCACCGGGCCTGGGTCGTAGGTCCAGGGCCTAAGGTTTAGGGCTTGAAGCCGACGATCTGCCACAGCGGCGCGCTGTTGTACAAAACTCCGTGATTCACCACCGAACGCACGCTGCGGATGTTATGGATGTCGTCCAGCGGGTTGGCGTCGAGGATGTCGAAGTCGGCGGCCTTGCCCGCTTCCACCGTTCCCCTTTCCTGCTCCACCTTCATGACGCGTGCGGGCACGACTGTGGCCGCCTGAAGCGCTTCCAACGGTGTGAACCCGGCTTCTACATACAGCTCGATTTCGCGATACAGAGTGAATCCTGGGACTGTCTGGTCGGTGCCGGCGACGATGGGCACTCCCGCGCGGTGGAGTGCGGCAATCAGCTCCAGATATCTTTTGCGCAGAGTCTGCGCGGCGGGCGCCATCTCCGGAGAAACGCCGCCGTTGATCAGCTGTTCGCGCAACTCCGGCGCCACGCGGGCCACGCCGGGCTCGAACTTTTCGACGGGAATCTCAGCCGGGCGGAAATTCAGCTCCATCAGCGCCATGGTGGGATCGATCACCGTTCCGTGATCTTTCAGGAACTGCACGGCGTGCTTTCCCTGCGGTGATTCCACATCCAGCGAAGCCAGAAACTTGAAACGTTCTACCCGGCCCATTTTTGACAGGTCCGCATCCGGGGGAACAAGCAAGTCATAGATGTAGTGCAAGTGGTTGATCTGGTCCATGCCGTCGTTGACTCCCTGATAGGCATTCATTCCGCGCGGGATGTGGCCGGTGACGGTCATGCGCAGCCGGTGAGCCTCGGCGCAAACAGCTTTAACGTTGTCTGAAGTCACTGAGCTGTAAATCTTGATCTGCTGGAAGCCGGCGTCGTGATAGCGCTGTACCCAGGTTTTGGCGTCGGCCGCTGAATCCACGCGAGCCACGCCGAGCGCGAAATCGCTGGTGCCGTCCACCACGCCGGCCAGGAACATGTGCGGGCCCAGCGCACGGTGGCTGTTGAGCGCATCGCGAATGGCGGTAATGAAGTCCAATTCGTTGCCAACGTCACGGACGGTGGTGATGCCCGCGGCCAGGTATATGGCCCCCCACTCCACCTGCTCATAGTGGGCATGCATGTCCCAGAGACCGGGGATGATGAACTTTCCGTGGACATCGATGCGTCGGGCTGCCGCCGGGACAGAAACCTCTCCGGCCGGACCGGCGGCCACGATCTTGCCGCTGGCGGTTACCACAATGGCGTTGGCCACCGGAGGACGGCCGGTGCCGTCAATCAGGGTGCCTCCTTCGAAGGCCAAGTCGCCAGACGCTACCGCGGCTGCCTTCACGGTGAGATCGGTCAGCGCGGCCATCTCATCGCGCGCGGCAGAAGCTATGAATTTGGACAGCAGAGCTTCGTAGCCGTCGCGCATGGCTTCAAAGTGGTCAAACTCGGCGTCGGTGGAGACCAGCGCGACCAGGTCGTCCCCGTCCATCCACAGCGTCTCCATTCCCCAGATCAACCCGCGCACGGTGTATCGGCGGAGATGCGTGCGGCGGCCGGGCAGATCGAAGTCTTCACCGCCCCGGTCCTGGATGACTACCTCGCCCGCCGGCAACAACGCCAGTTTGGCCGGTGAGCCATGGAGCTTCCAGTAGCGCATCAGCGCCATCTGCATGGAGACCGGCGCGTAGCCGGCGGTCACAAAGAAGCTATCCGGAACGGAGAGAGTACGGGTCTGTTTCTCCTGGCGTATCCGCGCGGTCTTGCCGTCGAACTCCACGTCCCAGTCAATGGGGCAGAAGCGGCAGGTCTTGCCCTGAATGGCAAAAGATTGCGGACGGTAGTCGGCGGCGGCGCTGAAGGAAGATTTGAGAGGCACATCGCTGCCGCGGTCGACAAACAAGAATTGCGACGTCAGGGTAATCGCATTGGCTCTGCGGCTGATGCTGTAGCTCTCTTCGCCGATGGCCTGGGCAAACTTGTGGAGGCGGAACCTGCCCTGTTCCGTCGCCGCGCCGGCAGTGCCTTGTGCGTTTAGGGCCGCCGCGAACAAGCCGAGAAAAGCCAGCTTAACGGTGCACCGGTACAGCCATTGCCTGCGTTTCCATTCTTTGATCATCTGCGGGATTATAGCCGCAGCTCTCATCGCGCCTTTCACCTTGACCATCGCGACGCAACAAAACTAGAATCGGCAACGTCTTGCACGCCCAGGCAAGAATCCACTCGTCACGTCGTATTAATTCCCCGGAGGCCTCTAATGCGTAAGACTTCGAAGTGCCTTTTTACCCTGCTCAGCATGGTCCTGTTCGCCACCGCTCTGATGGCCCAGGGACCAAGGGCTTCGGCGGATGGAGCACCGGCGCCGGCGGGGCCTCCCAAGACCGTAATCAACGACGTGAAGGAGACTCTCCACGGAACCGAGATCGTCGATCCCTATCGCTGGCTGGAGGACCAGGACAGCCCACAGACGCGGAGTTGGATCGACGAGGAGAACGCCTATACGGACTCGATACTTTCCCGCCTTCCCAACCGGGCTGACTTGAAACAACAGGTAGCCGCATTGCTGAAGATCGACGCCATGAGCGCACCGACAGTGCGCAACGGCAGTTACTTCTTCAATCGCCGCCACGCCGATCAGGAGCAGGCGCAGATCTTCATGCGCCAGGGCATCAATGGCAAGGATGAACTGCTGATCGATCCACTCGCCCTCAGTCCGGACCACACGGTTACCGCCAACATCAATGCCATTTGCCGCGATGGTTCGCTCCTGGTCTATGGCATACGCCAGGGCGGGGAAGATGAAACCACGCTGCACCTGTTTGACGTAAATTCCCGTAAGGACCTGCCCGACCAGTTTCCGCGAGCGCGCTATTCCGGAGTTGCCATTCTGCCGGACAAGAGCGGAGTGTACTTTGTGCGCGTCACCAAAGAAGGCCCGCGCGCCTACTTGCACAAGATCGGCGATGGGTCCGAGACAGAGATCTTTGGCAAGGGCTTCGGACCGGAAAATATCATTATCGCCAACCTATCCCTCGATGGCCGTTACCTCTGGATCACTGTGCTCCACGGTTCAGCCGCGAACAAGACGGAAATCTATCTGCAGGACCTCAAGACCAAGCAACCGTTATCTCCGCTGGTGAATGACGTGGATGCTTACTTTGCCGGCGCTATCGGCGGCGACAAGATGTACATCCGCACCAACTGGAAGGCGCCCAAATGGCGGATCATGGAGGTCAATCTCAAGAACCCGGGACGCGACCATTGGCGTGAAGTCATCCCCGAAGGCGAAGCTACCATTGAGGGCATCAGCCTGGTGGGCGGACGCCTGGCCGTCGACGAAACGGATAAAGCCATCTCGCGGACGCTGCTCTACAGCGCTGACGGCAAGCTGATCCGCGAGATCAAGCCGCCCACTCTGGGCTCGCTATCCGGTTTGTTCGGAAACTGGGAGAGCACAGAAGCCTTCTATTCGTTCAACTCATTCCACGTCCCGCCCACGTCTTACCGCTACAACCTGGCCACCGGCGAACAAAGTGTGTGGTTTCAGGCCAAGGTTCCCTTCGCCACCGATCGCTATGAAGTGGAGCAGGTCTGGTACACATCGAAAGACGGCACCAAGGTCCCCATGTTTCTGGCGCATGCCAAAGGGTTGAAGCTGGACGGCTCGCATCCGGCGCTGCTGACCGGCTATGGCGGTTTCGATCTCAGCTCCACGCCAACCTTCAACGCCAACTCCGCGGCCTGGATCGCGAACGGCGGCATCTACGCTCTGGCTAATCTACGCGGCGGAGGCGAGTTTGGCGAAGCCTGGCACCACGCGGGCATGCTGGAAAAGAAACAAAATGTCTTCGATGATTTCATCGCCGCCGCCGAGTTTCTGATACAGAAAAAGTACACTTCGCCGGAGCGGCTGGCCATCCGCGGCGGGAGCAACGGCGGCCTGCTGGTAGGTGCGGCCTTCACCCAGCGGCCCGATCTGTTCGCGGCCGTCATCTGCAGCTACCCGCTGCTGGACATGGTTCGCTATCACAAGTTTCTTGTGGCCCGCTATTGGGTTCCTGAATACGGATCGGCCGACGATCCCGACCAGTTTAAGTACATCTACGCCTACTCGCCCTATCATCATGTGAAGGCGGGAACGAAGTATCCCGCCATCCTGTTCATCAGCGGCGATTCCGACACCAGGGTGGCCCCGTTGCACGCGCGCAAGATGACCGCGCTCATGCAGGCTTCGACCGGTTCAGATAAGCCGATCCTGCTGCACTATGACACCAAGGCCGGGCACTCGCAGGGGACGCCCGTGAGCAAGCAGATTGATAACGTCACCGATGAACTGGATTTCCTGATTTGGCAGCTCAAGATGACTCCACCGGCGCAAACCCCGCCCGGTCAGTAAACGGTGGGGGGCTTAAGCCCCGCGCGGAGAAAGAGACATTTTGCACGGGACAAAAGCGGACGCCGGTTGACGTTCTTCGGGCTGATGCGTCCATTGTCAAGGGATTTTCCCGCCACCAGCAGCAATTCAACTAACTTTCGAGGGATTATGCGAAGCTTCCCACTGTTTCTGATCGCCCTGCTCTGCGCACCATGTTTGCTCGCTCAAAATGCTTCCCTGCACGGAGTACAAACCGGGGACATGGACCGCAAGGCCGATCCCTGCAGCGATTTTCCCGAATACACCAGCGGCGCCTGGCACGCGCAGAACCCGATTCCGGCTTACATGGACCGCTGGAGCCGCCGCTGGCAGTCGGGCGAGAACGCCAAGGACCAGCTCAAGAACATTCTGGATGATGTCTCCCGCCGCACCGATTGGCCAAAAGGAAGCGTGGAACAACTGATCGGCGACTACTACGGTTCCTGCATGGATGAAGCGCGCGTCAACAAGCTGGGCCTGGCGCCCGCCGAGCCCATGCTCAAAGAGATCGACGCTATGAAGTCTGCCGCCGATCTGCAACGGGAAATCCGGCGCTTGCATGACGTCGGAGTCTTTGTCCCCTTCGCTCTGTTCTCGCAGCCGGACGCGCACAACCCCACCCAGACCATCGCCTACATTTCCGCCAGCGGCCTGGGACTGCCCGATCGCGATTACTATCTCAAAACCGAACAACGGTTCGTGGAAGCGCGCGAGAAGTACCTGGTCCACGTGAGCAACATGTTCAAGCTGGCCGGCTACGATGAGGCCAAAGCCAAGGCCGCCGCCGACACCGTATTCCAGATGGAGAAAAAACTGGCGGAAAATTCCCTGGACAACGTGGCCCTGCGCGACCCGCAGAATACCGACCACAAGATGACTTACGCGGATCTGAAGAAGCTGTCCCCGGCAGTGGACTGGGACGGATACTTTGCCGAGGCCAAAATCGCGCGCGCCGATCTCAACGTCAGCGAACCAAAGTTCATGCAGGAAACCGACCGCCAGTTCCGCGAAACCTCGCTGGCCGACTGGAAGACTTACCTGAAGTGGCAACTGCTCAATGCGGAGGCGGACTCGCTCTCGCAGCCTTTCGTCGATGAGAATTTCGCATTCAACGGCAAGTACCTGAGCGGAGCCACAGAGAACAAGCCGCGCTGGAAGCGCTGCGCGGAATCCACCGATCAGCTATTGGGTGAAGCCCTGGGCAAGAAATATGTGGAAAAATACTTCCCTCCGGCGGCCAAGGCGCGCGCGCAGGAGATGGTGGCCAACATCCTGGCCGCGATGCATGACACGATCGAGGGCCTGCAATGGATGGGCCCGGAAACCAAGAAGAAAGCCTTGCAGAAGCTCTCCACCTTCAATCCCAAGATCGGCTATCCCGACAAGTGGAAGGACTATAGCAGCATCAAGCTGAGCCGGGAATCCTACTGGAACAACCAGATCGCGGCGAACCGCTGGAACGTGGAAGTCGATACCTGGGCGCTGATCGGCAAGCCGACCGACCGCGGCCGCTGGGGCATGACTCCGCCGACCTCCAACGCCTATTACAACCCCCTGTTGAACGAAATCGTATTTCCCGCGGGCATACTGCAGCCGCCGGCGTTCGACATGAACGCCGTGGACGCGGTGAACTATGGCTCTGTCGGGGTGGTTATCGGCCACGAGATCAGCCACGGGTTCGACGATCAGGGAGCCCAGTTTGACTCACTGGGCCGGCTCAACAACTGGTGGTCCGCCGACGATCTCAAGAATTTCCATGAGCGCACGGCCTGCGTGGCGCGGCAATTCGACGGCTATTTCATTGAACCCAACATCCATCACAACGGCAAGCTGGTGCTGGGTGAGAGCATCGGCGACCTGGCCGGAGCCAAGATCGCTTACCTGGCCTTTAAGAAGGCGCAACAGCAGCATCCCGCGCCCACGCTCGACGGCTTTACTCCCGACCAGCAGTTCTTCATTGCCTGGGGACAGTTCCGCTACGATGCGACCCGGCCCGAGGCACAGCGCAAGATGGTGCAAGGCGATCCCCATCCCGTGGCCAAGTACAGGGTGATTGGCCCGCTCTCCAACCTGCCGGTGTTTGCCCAGGCCTTCGCCTGCAAAGCAGACTCATCCATGGTGCGGGCGGCGACGGAGCGGTGCGAAGTGTGGTGACGATGTCCCGGCCGCAGAGCGCGGCTGGGCATGGGAACCGCGTGGACTTTCCCAGGCCGCTGGATGTGAATGGCCGCTAAACTCGCGCGGCCAGGTCTGCCCGGGGCCGGGCGAGGGTTTCCAGCGCAGCCTCATACTCTCTCTTGAGACGGGCGACCAGTTCGCCGACGCTGACCACGGCCTTTACCGCGCCCACTCCCTGCCCGGCGCTCCAGATATCGCGCCAGGCTTTGACCTTGCCCTCAGTGTTGGCAAAGTTCATCTTCGAGGGATCGGCCTGGGGCAGGTTCTCAGGATCGAAGCCGGCGTTGCGGATCGAAGGCTTCAGGTAATTGCCGTGCACCCCGGAAAAATAGTTGCTGTAGACAATGTCAGGCGAGGCCGAGTCCACGATCATCTGCTTGTAGCCCTCGGCGGCATTGGCTTCTTGAGTAGCAATAAAGGCCGAGCCGATGTAGGCGACGTCGGCGCCCATGGCGAGCGCCGCGGCCACCGCTCGTCCGGTGGCGATGCAACCGGAGAGCACCAACGGCCCGCTGAACCACTCGCGAATCTCCTCCACCAGGGCAAAAGGCGACGTGGTCCCGGCATGGCCACCGGCGCCGGCCGCCACGGCAATCAGCCCGTCGGCGCCCTTGTCCACGGCCTTATGGGCGAACACGTTGTTGATCACATCATGCAGCACGATCCCGCCGTAAGAGTGGATGGCCTGGTTCACGTCCTCGCGCGCGCCCAGCGAGGTGATGACGATGGGGACCTTGAAACGCAGACACAGCTCCAGATCGTGCTGCAGGCGGTCGTTGGATTTATGGACGATGAGATTGACCGCGAACGGCGCGGCATTGGGCACCGCGCGCAACTCATCCTGGATACGCTGCAGCCATTTTTCCAGTTGCTCCGCGGGCCGCGCGTTCAACGAAGGAAAGCTGCCGACGACTCCGGCTTTGCACTGCGCGATCACCAGTTCGGGCACTGAGACAATGAACATGGGCGCGCCAATTACGGGCAGGGCTAGACGTTCACTTAAGATTTTAGGAAGACTCAAGGTTTCTCCGGTCGAGAAGAGTTGCGGTTAGCTTAAGGGGAACGGCGGTTTCTGGCAACTGGGCGCTATTCCTCGCCTTCCGGCTTCGCGGCATCGGAGAGGATCTTCCACAAGGCATCGCCGCGGTCTACGATCACGGTGCGCTTGCACCTGGGACACTGGTACTCGCGCATATCGCGGCCACTGAAAGTGGACTTATCGATCTGGTCCATCTCGATGTTGCAGTCGGGGCAAAGAGTATCGTCTGACATAAAACCATATTACTGCTTGCTTGGCTTGGCTCACCCCCGCCTGAAGGCCAGCGGTCCGCAGAGCGAATCGCTAGACGCCGAAACACGGTAGCGGGCCGGCGTGGGCTGACTTCCTATAGAGATGTTATCCTCGAAGGTCGCATGAAGGTTCTGGTCATCGGCGGGGGAGGCCGGGAGCACGCGCTGGTGTGGAAGCTGCGTCAGTCGCCGCGTGTGTCCCAGCTCTTTTGCCTGCCGGGAAACGGCGGCATATGCGAGGAGGCCACCTGCGTCGCCGGCGATCCAAAAAACATAGAGAGCCTGCTGGCCACGGCCCACCAGTTGCAGCCGGACATCACGGTGGTGGGACCGGAGTTGCCGCTTGCCCTGGGTGTGGTGGATGAATTCACACGACGCGGCCTGCGCATCTTCGGCCCCACGCAGGGGGCGGCGCAACTGGAGTCGAGCAAAAGCTTTGCCAAGGAATTCATGCAGCGCCACCACATCCCTACCGCGCATTACGCGGTCTGCGTTTCTGAGGAAGAGCTGCGCAAGTCGCTGGGACTGTTCTCGACTCCGGTGGTGGTAAAGGCCGACGGGCTGGCGGCGGGCAAAGGCGTGGTCATCGCCAACACCAAGGAAGAAGCCCTGGCCGCCGGCGGCGAGATGTTCAGTGGCAAGCTGCTGGGCACTCCATCGCCGCGCGTGGTGCTGGAAGAATTCCTCCAGGGCGAAGAGCTTTCCTTCCTGATCCTGAGCGACGGCGAGCGCGTGGCCCCGCTGGTGGCAGCGCAGGACCACAAGCGCATCGGCGAAGGCGACACCGGCGCCAACACCGGCGGCATGGGCGCCTACTCCACCGACTCGCTGGCCGACGAGGCCATGGTGGAGTGGCTGCTGAACCATATCGCCCGCCCGGTCGTTGCCGGGATGAAGTCGGAAGGCGCCGAATATCGCGGCATCCTCTATTGCGGCCTGATGATCACGCCGCGCGGGCCCATGGTGCTGGAGTTTAACTGCCGTTTTGGGGATCCCGAAACCCAGGCGGTACTCATGCGGCTGGACAGCGATCTGCTGGAGGCGATTGAGGCGGCGGTCGATGGCCGCGTGGCCCCGGGCGTCTTCCGCTGGTCAGCGGACGCCAGCTGCTGCGTAGTGGTCGCGTCGGCCGGCTATCCCGGCGCCTTCGTGACCGGAAAAGAGATCTCCGGCCTGGAGCGTGCAGCAGAGATCGAGGACGTAAAAGTCTTCCACGCGGGAACCAGCAAGCGCGAAGGAAAGTTCTATACCGGCGGCGGCCGGGTGCTGGGCGTTACCGCCCGCGCTGCGACCCTCAAAGACGCTATCGGGCGCGCGTACGAGGCCGTGCAGTGTATCAGCTTTGAAAGCATGTATTATCGCCGCGACATCGGCGCGCGCGCGCTTCAGCAGCGAACATAAAAAACGAGGTGGAAAGATTCATGCCTGAAAGTCCTCTGGTATCGATCGTGATGGGTTCGGATTCAGACCTGGAAATCATGGATGAAGCTGCCAAAGCCCTGGAAGATTTCGGTATCTCCTACGAAATTGACGTGACCTCGGCGCACCGCTCGCCGGCGCGCACCGGCGAGTACGCGCGCAACGCGGCCACGCGCGGCGTCAAGGTGATCATCGCCGGAGCCGGCGGCGCAGCGCACCTGGCGGGCGTGATTGCCGCCGAGACCACGCTGCCGGTGATCGGGGTGCCCATTCCTTCGACCTCGCTCAACGGCCTGGATTCATTGCTGGCCATCGTGCAGATGCCCGCGGGCATCCCGGTGGCAACCGTGGCAATCGGTAAGCCCGGGGCAACGAATGCGGGAATTCTCGCCGCCCAGATCATCGCCCTGAGCAACACTACAGTCGCCAAGAAAATGAAGGCCCTCAAGGAAAAGCTGGCCAAGAGCGTGGAAGAAAAATCGCAGAAGCTGCAGCAGATGCGAAAGAGGGGCTGATTGCGCGCTGTCGCCATCATTCCCGCGCGACTGGCTTCCACGCGCCTGGCACGCAAGGTGCTGCGCGAGATCGCGGGCAGGCCCATGCTGGCCCACGTTTATGCAGCCGCCAGCAAGTCACCTCTTCTGGCCGAAGTGATCGTGGCCACAGATTCCGACGAAGTCATGCAGGTGGCCGCGGCCCATGGCTGGAAGGCGCAGATGACCTCGGCGGCGCACCGCAGCGGCACCGATCGCATGCACGAGGTCGCGCAGCGCGTGCAGGCTGACGTTTACGTCAACATCCAGGGCGATCTTCCCTTGGTGCGTCACGAACAGATTGAAGCCCTGCTGCGTCCCATGCGCCGGCCTGAAGTGATGGTCTCGACGGTCATGACGCCGTGTCCGCCGGAGGAGATCAACAATCCCAACGCGGTAAAAGTAGTGGCCGACAAAAACGGCCGCGCGCTTTATTTTTCGCGCTGCACCATGCCCTTCGACCGCGACAAGACGGGCAAGATTCAGTACTTCAAACATCTCGGCTTGTATGCCTACCGGCGTCCGGCCCTCGACCGCTTCTGCAGCCTGCCGGAATCAAAACTGGAGGCGGCGGAACGGCTGGAGCAGTTACGTCTGCTGGAGAACGGCATTGACATTTACGTGGAAGAGACGCCCTTCGGCACAGTCGAAGTGGATACGGAAGCGGACTTGCAGAGGGTGGAGGAGATTCTCAGGTCGCGAGGCTAGGCCGGTGCTTCCTGGCCCATTCCTGAGCGGCGGCGATGCGTTTGGAAACCGGCGGATGCGAGTGGAACAGGATCTCCACCAGCCGTGACGGCTGGCTCTCACCCAGGTTCTGCCGGTTGAGCTTCTCCATCGCTGAAACATACGGCCCGACGCTGGGAACAGACTTCCAGCAGTAGGTATCGGCCTGGCGCTCGGTGAAGCGCGAGTAAGCATTGCGCGCGGGCATCAGCAGCAGCGAGAGCAGGCTGAACACCAGCACCAGCAGCGGCATATTGGCGAAATCGGTGAGGTGCTGGAACATGTGGCGGTCGTAGGTGGCGTACTGCAGCACCTCGTTGGCCGCCCAGAATCCCAGGAAGGCGACCGCCAGCTCAACCACAATGGTCTTCACCAGATGGCCATGGACGTGATGACCAAGCTCATGCGCCAGCACGGCCTCGATCTCGTCCTCGCTATAGTTGTTCAGAAGCGTGTCGGCGAGGATGATGCGGCGCGAGGCTCCCAGGCCCGTCAATGCGGCGTTGGCCTTCTTGGTTTTGGCAGAAAGGCGCCATTCGTAGACGCCGCGTACCCTTGTTCCCGCGCGTTCGCCCAGGCGGATCAGGCGCTGTTTGAGTTCTTCGTTTTGCAGCGGAACAAATTTGTAGAAGAGCGGGAAGAGCACCACGGGAGCAATCTGGGCGAACACAACGACCAGGCCAATGAAAATCAGCCACGCATAAATCCACCAGTGCGCGGGTGAAGTGCGCATGAGGCCGTAAATAATCTCCGCCAGTATCGTGCCCAGGATCAGGCCGACGATCCAGCCCTTGATCTGGTCAAGAATCCAGGATCCCAGGCGCTGGTTGGAGAGATGAAAGCGGTGTTCAAGGCGAAAACCGTAAATATCGATTGCCAGCCCCAGGGCTTTGCTCAGCACGCTCAACAGGACGACATAGAGAAAGAGCTGCAGGACATACGATTCGCGGCCTAAGCGAAGCGCCAGGTCGCGCAGGGACCCGGACCAGCCCGTAGCCACCAGGACGATGAGAAAACCAAAGCTGATTAACAGTTCGGCGATCTCCACTATCCGTTTGGCGCGATTGTACTGCCGGGCTTCCTCGGGATCGGAATGCGGATTGACTTGCGGCGAACTCATGGATAGGGCGATGCTGTGGCCTCAAAACCTCGGGATACAAGCATTTTAGAAATATTCGTTGCGGAGCCGCAAGCGCGAACTTTCCACAGGAGTGCCGTCAGGCCCATGAACTAATGGACAGGGCTCGGTTTAGGGGATCTTAGGCAGTTCGCGCCGCAACTCCCGGCCGATGCGCCGCTCGTGCCACAAACGCGCCGGCTTGGAATAGCTGATAATGCCGAACGCCGCGATGGCGGCCAGCAGCAGCCCGCTGCTCATCACCAGGAAGACGCGCGAAGCCCCTGTCTGCGCCACCTGCAGTAACACCATGGCATTGCGCGGGGTAAGCAACATGGCGATGGCCAGCGACAACATGCCGATTCCAGCGAGCAAACCAGTTACGTTCTTGGCCCACTTGCCGGACGCGTGGTATTCGGCAAAGAAGGTGAAGCCATAAGCGAGTAGGGCCGCGACCACCACGAAATTTGAGATGATGGCAACCCAGGCCTTGAATTGCAGGAGTTCCATGAGAGATATGACGCAGCCAGAACAGCTGCAGGTTGGACTGTGTTTTCCTTTCAATCAGCTCAATCAGCCTTCCGGCTTTCGGCAGCAGCCCTCAGGCATTCGGCGAGCGGCCTAAAAGACCAGGAACTTCTTCTTCTTTTTAGGGTGCGCCTGCTTGGAGGTTGCGGGAGCGGTTCCCGCGGCGGCCATCATGACCGGCTTGTTGTTCTGGTTGGGACTGGCGCCGGCATCCACGTATCCGTCTTTGATTTCGATGTACGCCTGCTCGCGCAGTTTGGTGAGATAGGCGCGAGCGGCCGGCTCCAGCCGCTGGGAGTAGATGGTTTGCTCGATCTGGTTCTTCACGTCGTTGAAAGGTGGAACACCCGCAGCACGGTGACCGTTCACTTTCAGGATGATGAATCCCTGGCGAGTGCGGATCAGGTCGGTGTACTCACCGGGCTTGAGGGAAAAAGTCTTGTCTTCAAATTCCTTGGCCAGTTCACCGCGTTTGAAATTCCCCAGGACTCCGCCCTGGGCGGCAGTCGGACCATCGGAATTCTGCTTGGCAAGGTCCTCAAACTTTGCTCCCTTTTGCAACTGCTCCAGCAGGCCCTTGGCTTTGCTCTCAGCTTCGGCAACCTTGGCCGGGTCTTCGGCCTGCGCCTGGGCTGGGTCCGGATTGGCCTCGTCTTTCTTTTCCGCCGGCTTGGGAGCGGGAATGGCGACCATGATCTCGCTCAGGCTGACTTCTTCCTGGCCTTCCAGTTCCTTCTGATGCTTTTTGTACCAGTCCTGTGCCTCCTCGGCGCTGATGCGGAGCTTGGATCCCACTTCCTGAGCTATCACCTGTTCAGCGACCACACCGGTGCGAATTTGCTCCTTGAAATCCTCGTAGGAGATTCCCTGCTTCCGGGCTTCTTCTTCCAGAGCGTCCATACTGGGCAGGTTCATCTCTTTGCGCATCTTGTCCAGGCGTTTTACGGTTTCCGTCTCGCCGGTGATCCCGAGTTCCTTGCCCTTGTCGAGGAGAAGCTGGCGGTCGATCAGCCCGCGCAGGACTTCTTTCTGGCGCTGGTCCCACCTGGATTGCCAGTCGCCCGGAAACTGCTGCTGGAGTTCGGACTGGTCAGCCTGCTTGGCCTTTTCGTAGTCCGAGCGCGTAATGATGGCGTCATCCACGCGGGCGACGATCTCGTCCACGATGTTATCGGCGCGGACCAGCAGGGCAAATAAAAACAGGGTGAAGGCGTAAAGAAACTTTTTGATCATGATGGCAAATCTTCCCGTTCCAGGAACGCTCAGGAACAGGCTCGTTGCGCCTATTTTAACAGCTTCAAGGGGAGGGACGCCGGGGAGGGGGCCATAGGAAAAACCGGCAGCACCGCAAATAAAGAGCGGGCCGCCGGGTTCTTGTTCCGTATTCGTTACTTACTGACTGCGCGTGTGATGCAACTGAACTGACCAGCGCAATGATCAGAAGCGGATTTGCGGGCCTCCCATGAACTTGAAGTTATGATTGGCGCCGTTGTCCCAATAGATTTCATCGCCGGCTTCAAGCCGCAGTCCGAAGGCGCCGGCATTGAACTCCAGACCGCCGCCCGGATAAAAGACGCCGTTGGTGTCGCCGTCGCGGATGGTTCCAATCTGATTAGCAAAGGTTCCGGCGGTGACCGGTCCGCCGACGCCAAAGTTCAGCAAGCCGCCTTTCAGCACCACAAATACGCGCACCGGGCCTTTTGTGCTCTGTATCTTAGGTCCAAAGAGCCCGTGAATCAGCCGCAGGTTGGAGCGGAAGGTATTGGTAATGCCGCCGCTGGTGATGGTCTGGGTGGTGCTCCGCTCGAAGTCGTAGGCCATCTCGCCTTCAAGCGCGACCGCAGGTTTCAGGTTGAAGCCCACGCGGCCGCCCACGCCAAACATATTTAGCTTCGCAAACTGCAGCCGGGTGTAGTCAAAATAGATCCCGAACGTGCCGTGGTTGTAATCGTTGTCTTCTGCCGATGCCGCCGGCGCGAGCATAGCAACACACATCGCCAGGGCACCAATAACCGCTAAACGTTTCATGATATGGCTTTCTCCCGTAAGTAGGCTCTTAGCCGCACTAAGGGCACTCCACCTGGATTGTGCGGGGAACAGAGCAAACATCAGCACGGCGGATATATGAACGTACGATGCCAGCCCTGCTCTGGGGGTGGGCTGGCCAGTACGCGTCACCGGGATGTCAGGCCAGCAGCTCGCGAACGGGCGCACGCGCGTCCGAGAGAAAAAAGGAGCCGCAGCAGTGCTGCGGCTCCTCGAACCTTATCTCGCTTCCACTTACTGCTTCTTGTTGTCCTTTTTCTTGAGCACTCCGCCCAGCAGGCCGCCCAGTCCCGATTGCTGGTTGTTGCCGCCGTTCTGGCCGCCCAGCAAGGCGTTCTTCAGGTTATTTTTCATGTTGAGGTTGGGACGAAAAACAGGGTTGGCGCTGGTGCCCTCGATCAGAAAGGGAATGCCGGCGGTCTGGCTGCCGCCCAGGCTGGCGAGGCTTCCCAATGCGCTTCCCGCGCCGGTGGCCAGTTTGAGCACCATGGGAAAGTTCAGATTGTTCTTGCTGTCAATGGTGCCGCTGCCAGTAAGCGTTCCCATGGAGGGAACGTCGAGCAGAATATTGTCAGCCTTCAGCCCATCCGGAGTCACGCGCAGGACAGAGCTGACGGTCTGGATCAGAGTGTCATTGCTCTGCTTGACGCCGGTAAACGCGGCCAGAGCGCTCAACTTCCCGGCCAGGTTGTAACCAGTCAGATGGGTTCCGGAAATATTGGCGGGGCCGGTAATGACCAGCCGGTCCAGCGGGCCTTCCGCGGTCATATCCAAATTAGCAGTGCCCCCCTGCAAGGCGGCTCCTGAAGGCAGCACCACTCCAAACGCCGGCAGCAACTTGGCCAGATCGTTGACGGCCATGTCCTTGCCCACAAGCTTTAAGTGGGCGATGGCGTCTTCACCCTTGGTGTCGAGGGTTCCCGTGGCGTTGGCAGTGCTGGCGCCGGTGTGAACTCCGGCCTGCAGCGTGGCCGTGTCGGACTCCAGCGAGTAGTCGGATGTGTAATCCATAGTCACGGGCTCGTGCGTGGGCGATCCGCCCTGCACGACTTTCAAATCATTGGCCGTAGCTTTGCCCTGGGAATGAATCTTGCGGCCGTCGGATGTGACCTTACCTTCGAAATCCACAATCCCTGCGACACCTGAGCCGGGAGCGGTGAATCCGGTGGCCGCCACGTCGAGGTGGCTTATATGAAGCCCGGCGTCGAAGGGAGTATGGCTGGAGTCCTGGCGATCGAGCGGGCCGGCCTGGCCATCTAGCTTTATCGTGCCGCCATTGGGAGTAGCCATGCTGAGGGTAAACGGCATGGCGGTGGTGAAGGAGATGTTCTGTGCTACCAAGTCAACGTTTTTGTAGTCCTTCTCCTTGCCGACCGAATGCCCGCTGCTCTGCCCGACTTTGACCTCACCGTTCACGATCTGAAATTTGTCGACGGAAAACTCCGGGGCTGAAGAGGCGGAGCTGGGTTCCGGCGGGGCTGAACCTTGCGAGCCGGAGGCGCCGGATTTGCCCTCCGTGGCCGTTGGAGCAGGCGCAGACGAAGTTGCGCCCAGGCTCGAATAATTCCATTTTCCCGCCGCATTGCGCAGCAACACGATTACCGGCTTCTCGACGGTGATGGAAGTGACTTTGATCTGCCGCGAGAAAATCAGCGGAATCAAGCGCAGCCCCACCTTCAGCGACGATGCCTCCAGGAAGGCGCCTTTGCTGAAGGCAGGATCGTCAGAGATGGAGATATTCTCCGCCGAAGCGCCTCCGCTCCAGATGGAAGCCGAGAGCTTGCCGATCTGCACCGGGCGGTTTAACGACGCACCCAGTTTCTTCTCAAGGTCAGGACGGAACGAATCCACATTGATGAAGAGCGGCACCAGCACCACTGCCAGAACCAATACTCCCACCACAACTCCGGCGATAATCAGTAGGCGCTTCATACGAAAAATGCTACCAGAATTACAGACGTGCGGATTGGATTTGGCCGTCGGAGGGAAGGACGACGAGGGCGCACTCTTTCCCGCAATTAGATGTAAAAGGGAGGCCCAGGGTTGGGAGTGCTCAGAGTCCGTAATTCTTCTTAAGATAGGCGGTGATCTCAGTCTCCAGCTCGGCGTAGCCGCCGTGGACGGTGTTGCGCAGGGCCGACTCAATGGGCTGTCCTTCGCCCAGCCGCTGGAGAATCCGGGCCACATCAGGCATGCCGTAAGTATTGCGGATGTATTCCGTGGCGGCCAGGCTTTCCGCATACGCCACGGAGGCTTCAGCAGCACTATAAGAAGAGAAGCGGCTTTCGAGGTTGTTGAGCGGGATCTGGTTTCCCGAAACGTAGAGCGCGGCCAGGCGCCGGCCATAGGGAGAGGTGGTGAGGCCCTGCTCCACCTGGGCAATGCCCTCATTCAGCCACTGCGGGACCCGCCCGTGGGTGATCTGGTGAATAAAAGAATGAGTGAGCTCGTGGCGCAAGACGCTGGCCAGCTGCGGGCTGACGGACTGAAGCCCGGAGATGGGAATACGGATCTTGCCGTCATTGAGCGCCGCCGACCACGCCGGAGCCTGGGTCACGTCGACGTAGGCTTCATCCGTATATAACGAAACAAAAATGTTGCCTGGCGAGACTCCCAGATCGTTTTGCAGATCCTTGTAGTCGTCCTCCAGCACATCCAGGATCTGGGCGCGCAGCGCGTTGGGCGTCTGCGAGCCCTCGAAGCGCAGGGTAAAGTGGCTGCTGCCCTGTTCGTGAAAATCGGCTTCGGTACGCGATTCGCGTTCCAGGCGGGCCAGCATATCGCGCACCTGATCGTTGGGGCTGAGCTCGAGCGACCTCTTCAAAGCGGTGATGGCGTCGCGATTGCGGTCATTCTTATAGAGCGCGTACCCGAGCACGGCGTACCCCTCCGCTGACTTGGGGTCGGCGGCGACTGCCTGCTGGGCGTAAAAAAGCGCGTCGGCTGGCAGGCCCAGGCGCAACAGGACTGAGGCGTAGTTTTCCAGCAACGCAGGCTGGCGGGGCAGATAGTGCAGAGCCCGGTCGAGATACTGCCGAGCTGCGATCAGATCGTTCTTGTTAGCGGCGAAAGTCGCAGCCAGAGCGTTTCCGGCGGCTGCCTGGTCGGCCGATCCCTGGGCCTCGATAGCGGCGAGGGCGGCGGTATCGACGGCGCCGTTATGAATCACGCGGTCCAGCAGCGGCTCGGTTCCGGCCATTTGCACGGTTATCTGCGGGGCTTCAATCTCCGCAGGCTGTGAAGCCCGAGCCGCGGGTCCAGCTTCAATCTTTACCACGATCGATTTTGGAATGGTGAAGGTGTTGTCGCCGACCCAGTATTCCACCCGCCCGTTGTGCTCCTGAACGGAATCGACGGCGATGCGGTCGCCGTTCTTGAGGACGATGGTGTCCCCGGCGGCTGCTGCCGACAGCGAGCAGGCGCAACAAAATGTAATAATCAAACGCACGGGATTTCAGCATTATGCCACGCCCATGAACCGGGTATTTTGCCTCCTCATAACGAAGGTGCTACTGCTGGGGTGTGTTTTTCCGGTGATAGCTCAGACTAATCCCGGGCCGAGCCCAACGGCCTCCGCCATCTATCGCGAGCTGCTGGATCCGGTGCTCAGGCCCGCCGATGTGCATGCGATCAGAGATGTCAGCATCGATCGGGAAGACATCCACATCACGCTCTCCGACGGCACTATCGGGCTGCTGCAAGCCGTAGACGGTCATATTACCGGCGCAGTTTTTGAAGGGGCGGGCGAGATTTTGCTGGTGCCGCCCGACCGTGCCGAGCGCACCTCTCTCGCCCTCTTCACCGGGGCTGCGGTTTTGGAACAGCACTTCACTTCCGCGTATTTTCGTTTCATCGACGACCGCCTGTTGAGCGAACTTCGGGCCGGCTTTCGCACCCAGGATCTGGATGCCGAATTCGTCCCGCGCTGGCAGGAGGCGCTGAAAGTGCTGGCGCGCGTCGATGCCCTCTCCGTGCTGCAGGCCATAGAGAATTCCCCGCATCCTGCCGCCACCTTCCTGCATGCCCGCCTGGGCGGGACGCAACTCGGGGTGTTCGATGTTTTCTACAACCCGACCGCACTGGAGCAGATTACGGTGGCGCAGGAGCGGGTGAACGGCAAGACGGCTTATTCCGATACCTGGGCCTCATTTCCCGAGCGCTCGGCACGACAGCGCTCGGAACAGAACTCCGGGCCCCAGGCGCCTTTCGAAGTCTCCGACTATCACATGCGGGTGAAAGTGGAACCGCCTACCGATCTGGACTCGCACGCCGAATTCACGCTTACCTCCCGGCGTGCCGGGCTACGCATGGTGGTTCTGGAACTCTCGCGCTACCTGCGGATCAAAGAGGTGCAGGTCGATGGCCAGCCGGCCGACTTTATCCAGAATGAAGCGGCCAGCGGTAGCGAACTCTCTCGGCGGGGCGACGACCTGATCGGGCTGGTCTTCCCGCGCGCGCTGGAGAAAGACCAGCCGGTGCGCGTTTCCTTCCAGTACTCCGGCCCGGTCATGTTCAGCGCCGGAGCCGAGTTGCTATACGTAGGGGAACGCGGAACCTGGTATCCCAACGGCGGACCCTCGTATTCCGCGTACGACCTTACCTTCGAGTATCCCGACGAGTGGCTACTGGTAGCCACGGGCAAGCCGGTCTCCGAGAGCGACAAAAACGGCTGGCGCACCAGCCGTTTTGTCACGGAAAAGCCGATCGCTCGAGCGGGCTTCAACCTGGGAAAGTTCGAGACGGCTTCGGCTTCAGCGGGCGGCGTAGCCATCCGCGCGTTCGCTGCCAAGAACGTGGAACAGTCTCTGGCGGGTCCGGCCGCACGCGCCGGAAAACTTCTGCAGCCGGCCAAGGAGGTCCAGGACATCGCACAACGCACCGCGGCGGCGGTGCGCTTCTTCTCCGGCCAACTTGACCCCTTCCCATATTCCAACCTTGAAGTCACGCAATTGCCGGCACTGCTGAGCCAGTCGTGGCCGGGACTGATTTATCTCTCCAGCATGGCTTTTTTGTCGACCGACGAGCGGCGGGCGCTCGGAATTCATGACGCTTATTCCGAGCTGCTGCTGAGCCGGCTGATGCTGGCGCACGAAACGGCGCATCAGTGGTGGGGCGACGCCGTGGACTGGGCGTCGTACCGCGACGAATGGATCATTGAGGCCCTGGCCAATTACAGCGCGCTCCTCATGATGGAACGCGACGATCCGCAGGCGATGAAGACGGCCCTCGACTACTACAAGGGCGAACTGCTGAAGGAGACCGGGAACGGCATTGTAGGGGAAGCCGGCCCGGTAACGTTGGGATCGCGCCTTACCTCCTCGCGTTTTCCGCAAGCGTATGAACGCGTCCTTTATGGCCGCGGCACATGGCTGATCCACATGCTGCGCACGATGCTGAAGGAAACCAGCCCAGAGCACAACGACGAGCGTTTCTTTGCAGCGCTGAAGGGGCTGCTGGCAATGCCTCCAGGCCGCAAGATTTCCACTCGCGACCTGCAGCGCGCCTTCGAAGCCGTGCTTCCGGCGTCACTGAATTACGAGGGGCGCAAGAGCCTGGACTGGTTTTTTGACACGTGGGTTAACGGCGATTCCATTCCCCATTTCAACCTGGAGAATCCGCAATTGGCGTCGGGCCCCGGCGGCGTGAAGGTCAGCGGCGCAATCAGCCAGAGCCGCGCTGCGAAGGACCAGGTCACGGCGATTCCCGTCTACGCGGTCGACCAGAACGGAAAGCAGCAGTTTCTGGCGATAGTTTTCGTGGATGAAGCTCGAGAGGAGTTCTCGCTCACCGCCCCTGCCGGAACCAAGCAGATCGTGATCGATCCCGGCAACACCATACTGCGACGCTGAGGGGAGAAACGGTGCGGCCACAGCCGGCACGCGGAAATTCTGTTTCTAGTTGCGTCTCTGACTCTTTTTCGAGTCCATTTCCTTAATCTTGAGTTGCGCCTCTAATTGTCTGATCTTCAGTTCCCGGGCCTGGGAGCGTACGAATTCGATATGCTCGTTGAGCATGGTGCGGAGGTCTGCGCACATGGATCGCAGCGTGTCTTCATCGCTGCTTTTGACTACCTTGGCGCACAAGGCCCGAATCCGACCTTCAAGCCCATCAATCTTGTCGTCAGGCACACCGATCTCGCATTACTGATGAGGATTAGAAAGACACGACGACACGTACAGTTCAAGTGTAATCAGTACACTTGCCGGTTCCTGGGCAGGGAGCACGATTATAACTGCGAACTCAGAAAAGAAAAAGAGGAAGCACCCGGGCGCACCACGCCGGTTGATCTCCGGGGCTTGGCTTGTCGTGCTGTTTTGTGGCAGCATCATCGCTTCCGAACGGAGGATTATGAGATCCATCTTCTCGCTGGGCATCGTGGTTCTGGCGGCGCTGACCGTCTTGGCGCAAAACCCGGCTTCATCACCACAGACTGTCCAGCTCCACGCCACGCCCAAGACCGTGGCCTGGGGATACTACGACGCCGCCACACCGCCGGTGCTGCGTATTCATTCCGGAGATACCGTGGTGTTCGACACCCTGATCACCAACAGCCCCACCGGCCTGGAAAAGGCCGGCGTGGCGCCCGACCAGGTCCAGCAGAGCCTGCGCGACATCTACAAAGAGGTCACGAACAAAGGACCGGGCGGCCACATCCTTACCGGACCGGTGTTCATTGAAAGCGCAGAACCGGGCGATACCCTGGAGGTCCGCATTCAGAAGATCGACCTGGCCATTCCTTACGCCTACAACGGATTTCGCGCCGGCGCCGGCTTCCTCACCAACGACTTTCCTTACGCGCGCGTGAAGATCATTCCCCTGGATCGGGAGCGGATGATCGCGCGCTTTGCGGCTGGGATCGAAATTCCGCTGCATCCTTTCTTCGGCAGCATGGGCGAAGCCCCGCCGGAAGCTTATGGGCGCATGAACAGCGCGCCGCCATGGGTCCACGCCGGCAACATGGATAACAAAGAGCTGGTAGCGGGAACCACGCTGTATCTTCCCGTGCACGCGCCGGGCGCATTGTTCCTGATCGGCGACGGCCATGCGGGCCAGGGGAATGGCGAGGTCGACATCACCGCACTGGAAACCTCGCTGGTGGGCACCATCCAGTTTGTCGTGCGCAAAGATCTAAAGATCAGCTATCCCCGCGCGGAGACGCCGACCCATTACATTGCCATGGGGTTTGACGACGACCTCAGCGAGGCGGCCCGCATCGCGGTACGGCAGATGGTGGAGTTCCTGGTCACGGAAAAACACCTGACCCGCGACGACGCTTACATGCTGACCAGCGTGGCCGGCGACGTGGACATCACGGAGCTGGTCGACGGCAACAAAGGCGTTCACGTGATGCTGCCCAAAGCGATCTTCAAATGAGACCGCGCATTGAGCGGCTGCGGCTGAAGCTGGCTGCAAGCATCTGTGCGGGTTTTGTGTTTTTGCAATAATGTCAGCGAGCGCAGGATCGGAGGAGGTGACCTGATGAGGCTGCTGGTCAAATGGCTGATCAGCGCGATCGCGCTGATGGTTGTGGCTTACTTTGTTCCGGGATTTGAAGTGCGGGGATTTGTCGCCGCCCTGATTGCCGCCGCGGTGATCGGCTTCATCAACGCCACGCTGGGCACGCTGGTAAAGGTCGTGACCTTTCCCATCACCATCCTCACGCTGGGGCTATTCCTGATCGTGGTAAATGCGATCATGCTGAAGATAGCCGCGGTTTTCGTGCCGGGATTCGTGGTGCGCAGCTGGCTGGCGGCCATCATCGGCGCCATCCTGCTCAGCCTGGTTTCCTCGCTCCTGCACTGGGTAATCGGCGACGAGCGGCGGGAGCGCAGTTACCGCTAGATGTTCTATTTCAACACCAGGCTGCGAAGCTGCTCCGCCAACTCCGCGACCGGATTGTCCTGAAAGAGCCGAATCCCGGCGATTCCGGCGGCGCCGGCGGCAATGCACTGCTGAGCGTTGTCGCGGGTGACTCCACCCAGGGCCAGGATGGGCATAGGCGGGTCGGCTGCGTCGGCGCGACCACAAACGCGGCGCAACTGGGCGAGGCCGTCACGGCTGACCGCGCCATCTTTCTCAAAAACGGGAGCGAATACCGCGAAGTCGGCGCCATGCGACTCAGCCAGCCTGACTTCGTCCAGAGAATGCGCGGAAACACCGATCAGCGGCTCGCGTACGCCGGAGCGCATCATGATGGCGCGCACGTCACTGGGATAGAGATCGTTGGCGGGCAGATGCACACCGTGAGCCCCGACGGCCAGGGCAATGTCAGTCCGGGAATTGACCAGCAGCCGGGTTGAAGAATCTGCTGGTATGGCAGCCCGAGCCCGGCGCGCCAGCGCTTCAAGTTCGCGGTTGCTCAGGTCTTTTTCCCGCAGCTGAATGAAATCAACTCCCGCGGCAGCGCACTCGGCGATCTTTTCCAGCAGACGGCGGTCCTTTTCCTCCGCGCCGCCCGAGAACTGCCTGCGGGCGGTGATGTAGTAAAGAAGCAGATGGGGAGCGGGGCGGCGCTTAACGCTCTTCACCGGCGAACACACGCAATAGCACTCCTTCCAAGCATTTCAACTATAGCTGAGGGGAAATCAGCAAAGCTTCCCTGGCGGCCCGATCGCCAGGCTCTTTACGGGATAGACAGGTTAAGCTGGTGGGCTAAAGGAAAACGACGTTTAACATGGCAGGGATCCCTCCCTGCCGTTGGGATTGCGCACGAAGTCAGGGACTGCACAGAATGACTCCAGATCTGCTGGCCCGCATGCTGCAACAATTTCTCGCCGAGTCGCCGGGCGCTGCGGTGATCGAGGACGGACGGGTTGTGTTCGACCTGGACGCGGCGCGCTATTCCGTTTCTGCCGAGCGAGGACGCTGCCTGCTGCATTTGTGGTCGGAGGAGCGCAACCTGGTGCGCGAGATCGTGGACGCGGAGGTCAAGCGAGGCGCATTGACTCTCAGCGTGCGCGGCTTCGCCAAGGCTCGTGCGCACAAGATGGAAATCTGCCGCGATCGCGACCGCCGGAGCCAGGCCTCGCGCACGAGCTCCCGCAGCCGCTACGCCCGGTTGCTGGAGCGCGTACTGCATCGTGAGATGCCTGACTGGAGCCTCAGCAAAACCGGGCTTTCCACCACCATGGACCTGGAGCGCAGCTTTTCTCCGGTCTACGCGCGCGGCCTGCTGCGCAAGGGCAGAAGCACCCTAGCGGTGCTGGGCGTGGGCAGCCAGGAGACGCAGGCTGCAGTGGATGCGAGCCTCACGTTCGGCCTGCTCTGGCTGGAGGCTTGCCGCGAGCGCGAAGCGGGGCGCGCGTTGGTGGAAGGTCTCAGAATCTACATCCCTCCGAAGAGTTCTTCCGCCCTGCAGATCCGCATGGCGCACCTGAACCGCAACGCGGCCAAGCTGGAATTGTTTGAGCTGGAGGAGCGCGACGAATCAGTCAACGCCATTGATTCCTCCGATTACGGCAACATCAGCACGCGGCTGGTGCGCTGCCCGGACACGAGGCAGGCGCATGAGCGCTTCCGCCAGGCCATCGCCAGAGTTCAAGCCGCAGCGCCGCAGGCCGAGATGGTGGTGCTTTCCGGCAGCGAGATCTCGTTCCGGGTGCACGGATTGGAATTCGCCCGCGCCCGCCTGGCGGCTGCGCCGGGCGTCTTCAAGGTGGAAGAAGAGATCGTGTTCGGCGTAGCCGGATTCGAGGTCCGGCTCACGGCCGAAACCGAACCCGCCTTTGCGGAGTTTGCGCGCACCGTGGTCGAGGCGCGCGCTACCGGCGGCGATCGCCGCGATCCGCTGTGGCGCATGTATCCCGAGCGCTGGTTGGAATCGCTGGTCTTCAAAGACGTTTCCGCCATCGATTCGCGTCTGGACCCCGCCCACGTCTATTCCCAGGTGCCGGCTTTCTCCGCCTCCGACCGCGCCATGATCGACGTGCTGGCCTGCACACACGATCACCGCCTGGCGGTGCTGGAACTCAAGGCTGACGAGGATATTCATTTACCCTTGCAGGGTCTGGATTACTGGGCGCGCGTGGTGTGGCACCAGCAGCGCGGCGAGTTTGCCGGGTTCGGCTACTTCCCGGGAATTACCCTTTCGTCTCAGCCGCCGTTGCTGCTGCTGGTGGCGCCGTCATTGCGTGTCCACCCTTCTGTAGATATCGTGTTACGCTACTTCGCTTCGCATATCGAGTGGGGTTTTGTAGGGGTGGACGAGAGATGGCGGGATGGGCTCAAGGTGATTTACCGAAAGAAGCCGGCGCGCAAAGCACGGGCGTAAGCGAGGCGCCAAGCAGTGAGACGTGGCGATGCCACGTCTCTACGTCGAGGTTGCTGGAGGCTCGGGGTCCGCTTGGCCCCCGGAAACTCGTCTCACTGCATTGGCCAGTTTTCTTGCCGAGAATTCGCCGTCTGATTTCGCCAGGGCGATCTCCCCAACTTTGTGGGTGCGGTAATACCAGCGCTTCAGGATCGCCAGCTCTTCTGTAAATTGCACGGCCGAGCGCGCGCCTTCCTGCAACAACTGTTCGAGCGCTGAATGAAGGCGTTGCTCCACCGACTGACCTTCTTCGCTTTCAGGCGCAAAAAGCATCGGCCCCATGAACTGGCCCTGTCGAAAGCGGAAGAGGGCGACAGAACCAGAGTCTATCGACGGCTGAACGATGACCGCATCGATCTGCTCCACGCGCCGGCAAAGCTCATCGCCCGTGCTCAAGATGCCTTTGACCTTTCCGATCCTGGCGTGCAGCTGGGCCGCCGCTTCAAAATCTGTCGCTGTAGACAGGCGGTCGCGCTCGGCCTCCAACTCTTTGAGCAGAGATTCCCCGCCGGAGTCGAAGTAAGCCTGCACGCGGCCGACCTCCAGGGCATAGGCTTCATCCGTGCAGCCCTTGAAGCACGGGGCCAGACACATCTTCATCTCCGAATAGACGCAGCCGGGAAACCTGGGATCGGGATTGAGATCAAAGGTACAGCGGCGCATCTTGAAGAGGTCGAGCGAGTCGTTCATGAATTTTTCGCCCTGCACGCGCGAGCGGAACGGGCCGTAGTAGATGGATTTGCCGCCCAGGCGCCCAAGGCGGGTGGTGAGGTAGGCGCGCGGGTACTCGTTTTCAAGATTCAACTTGACCAGCGGCGCAGGGCGCAGGCGCAAGCGCTTTTGATAACTCTTGGGAAACTCGTGGCGGAGAACCTTGTAGAGCAACAGCGCGGACTCAAAATCCGAGCCGGTGAGCGCGTACTCGATGCGGGCGACGCGTTCGCGCAAGTTCAGCCTTTTCGACTGCGCTTCCGGAGGATTCAACAGGCGTTGCAATCGCCGGCGCAAATTCGCAGTCTTGCTGACGTAGGGTTCGGCGTTGGGGTCTGCACCGCGCAAAACGAAGACCGCGGGAGCAGCGGGAAACCGGGCGAAGTAGTCGGGCGGCGAGTCGCGCGGAAACGCGACGGCATGAGCCAACTGGACCCGGCGATCACCCATAGGGATAAAAGATGAAAAACAAAAGCGAGAGCGCCGCCAGCGCCCACAGCGCGGGCTTCACCTCGCCGATCTTGCCCGCCACCAGCTTGCCCAGCGGATAAAGCACCAGACCAGCGGTGATGCCAACGGCGATGTTGAAGGTGAAGCACATCAGCGCGACCACGGCGAAGGCGGGTATGGATTCAGTGTAATCGCGGAAATCGATGCGCGTCACCGGCTCCAGCATGAACAGCCCCACGATGATCAGTGCCGGACCATAGGCCTGAGCGGGAATGGAGCCAACCAGCGGGGCGAAGAAGAGTGTGAGGGCAAAACAGGCACCGGTGACCAGCGCCGTGAGGCCGGTGCGCCCTCCGGCTTCAATGCCGGTGGCCGATTCCACAAAAGCGCCCGAGGTAGTGGTGCCGATGGCGGGCGAGAAGCAGGTGGCCAGCGCATCCACCATCATGGGCCGCTCGATCTGCGGCAGGTTGCCCTTCTCGTCGAGGAAGCCGGCGCGCGCAGAGAGACCAATGAGCGTGCCCATGGTGTCGACGAAGGCCATGATGAAGATGGTGAGCACGATGGGAAAGGCATGCCAGGTGAGTGCGCCGCGAAAGTCCAGCTGCCAGAGGATGGGGGCGAGGCTGGGGGGACGGCTCACTACCTGGTGCGGGGGTTGAGCCACTCCCGTGACAAAGGCAACGGCCGCGGTCACGAGAATTCCCAGCAGGATGCCGCCGGGCACTTTGCGGATGACCAGCACGGAGAGAATCAGGAATCCGGCAATCGCCACCAGCACCGGGGCCGAGGTCAGGTGTCCGGCGCGAACCGGTGCGCCGGCTACGCCCAGGGTCACGATCCCGGTCTGGTTGAGCCCGATGAACGCCAGAAACAGCCCAATGCCCACGGCGAAGCTGTAACGCAGCGACGTGGGCACGGAATCCACGGCCCACTGGCGCAGCTTGAGGACGGTCAGCAGGATGAAGGCCACGCCGGCGATGAAGATGGCCGCCAGCGCGGTCTGCCACTTGTAACCGAGCTGCAGGCAGACGGTAAAGGCGATGAAGGCGTTCTCCCCCATGTACGGCGCGATGGCGAAGGGGCGATTGGCGATCACGGCCATGAGCAGGCAGCCGAATATGGCGGCCACAGCGGTAGCCACGAATCCCGGACCTTCCGGAATGCCGGCGGCCTGCAGGATGTGCGGGTTCACTACCACGATGTAGGACATGGCGGTGAAGGTGGTGAGTCCGGCGATGGTCTCGCGGCCGAAGCTGGTGCGGTGTTTATCCAGTTGGAAGAACGCGCGCAAGGCGTTCATGTTCAGTTGGGCCTCGGCTTCAGGATCTCATCAAGATAAGCGAGATAGCCGCAGAGCAGGCGGTAGGTGTCATAGTAGTTATCGGGACGGAAATTGGTGGCGGCGTCGTCCCGCAGGTTCTGCTGCGTCAGAGAATGAATGATGATGGGAGGAATGCCGCGCCTGGCAAAGGGATCGGCGTCAGTGGCGCCAGAGGCGTTGAGGTCGATCTGGCTGGCCGGCAGCTTTAGCGCATAGACCATGATGAGCAGATGGTGGACCAGGTCTTTGTCCGAACGGGCAGACCACACCTTGGTGGGCGAAAGCCCGAGTGGATCGAGATTCACCATGGCTTCCGCCTGGACCGCTTCCACCGAGCTCAGGTGGTCGGCATAGAATTTGGACCCGGTCAGGCCCTGGCCATGATCGGCAAAGGCGATGAAGATGTAGCTGTGGCGGCGCTTCTTCGAGCGGAGACACCTGAACAAAGCGGGAAGAAGCGAGGCGCCGCTCCAGTCGTCGATGGGGCGGGCGACGGTGGAGCGCTCGTAATGAGCTCCCACAATCACTGTCCCGCTTTCCGAACCTTGCAGACGGCAGATGACGTTGGGTACATCTACGCCTTCCACGGCCTGTTCATGGAGTAGCTTGCCGCTACAACCTGCCTGCTCAAACAGTTCTTTGATCCGCACAGCGCGATCGGAATCGCTGCCGGGGATGTTTTCCATGCGCTCCAGAATGTCAGCCTTGTGGGCGGGATTGAACTGAACTTTTTGCGCCGCCAAGGTGACGCAGGCAGCAACCATCAACACGGCCAGACGCGCCGCGGGCACGGCCCTAGGCGGCTTGCGCAACAATCTTGCCGCCCTCTTGCGCGGGGTAGATCCAGGGAATTTCCGGATCGTGAGTGAAGACGGTGAGCCACCGGCCGGGAACGGCGCCGGCGTAGTAACGTTTGCGATTCTCGATGGTTTCCAGCGGGAACAGGTCGTAAGCCATCACCCAGGTCAGGTCCAGATGCCAGCTGGTGGGGATGAGATCGGAAATATAGCAGGCGGTCTTGCCGCCGCTGCGAACGAAAACCGCCATCATGTTGCGAGTGTGGCCGGGATAGACGGCGGTGGAGATTCCGGGAACGATCTCCGCGTCTCCTTTCAGAAGCTCCATCTGTCTGGTGCGGATCAGGGGATCGTAATTGTCGCTGATGTAGCTGACGCGATCACGCTCGAGCTGCAGTGAACCGTGCTTCCACTCGCCCTCCGGCGCGTAATACTTGGCTTTGGGGAACGTGGGCACGGCAATACCATTCTTGTAGACGGTGTTCCAGCCGCAGTGATCGAAGTGCAGGTGGGAGTTGATGACGATGTCGATGTCTTCCGGGGCGGCGCCAGCGGCGTGCAAGTTCTCCAACAGCTTTTCTTCGCTCTGATAGATCTTCTTGAGCTTGTCACTGATCTTGTTGCCGATGCCGGTTTCAATAAGCACCGTTTGCCTGCCGGTCCGCACCAGCAGCGAGTTGCAGCTCACCTTCAGGCGGTTGAGCTCATCTGGCTGCACTTTACGTTGCCACAGAGGTTTGGGAACCACGCCGAAGAAAGCTCCGCCGTCGCCCAGATAGTAGCCGTCGGAGATGGCGGTGATTTCAAAATCGCCGAGGGAGATGGTGTGGTTCTTCATCGTCAGATTCCGAAAGGGCTAAAGTCGAAAACTTACCGTCACCGTGGTTTCTACCGGAACTGGTTCGCCACTCAGCAGGAATGGCTTATAGATCCACTGCTTCACGGCGTCAAGCGCGGGCTGAACCAGAAGCGGGTGGCCGGCGATGACTTTCACGGTTTTGACATAGCCTTTCTTGTCGATTGACGCATCAAGCACCACATCCCCCTGTACGTGCGCATCTTTTGCGGTTTGGGGGTAGACCGGATCAATTTTGTGCGCCAGGTTCCCATCTGCGGCTTCCGGCGAGATTTCCAAAGCGGAGGCAGCCTGCGACGCCTGGTGTTCGGTCTGACCCAGCAGCTCGCGCCGGAAATGCTCGCGAATGCGGGTGTAGAGATGCACGCGCGCGGCCGGGCCGGAGATGCCGTGGGTCTTGCGCGGATACAGCTGCAGATCGAACTGCTTGCCGGCGGCAATGAAGCTGTTGATCATCTGCATGGTGTTCTGCATGTGAACGTTGTCGTCACTGGTGCCGTGCACTTCCAGGAGACGTCCGTGCAGCTGTCCGGCGAAATTTACCGGCGAGCTCTTGCGATAGCCGGCCTCGTTCTCGGGCACCAGCCCTTCGTAGCGCTCGGTGTAGATGGAGTCGTAATCGTGCCAGTCCGTCACCGGGGCAACGGAGACGCCGGCGAGAAAGCGGTCAGAGTGAGTCAGGGCGTTCAGGGTCATGAAGCCACCGTAGCTCCATCCCCACCACCCGAGCCGCGAGCCGTCGAGCTGAGGATATTTCTGGAGGGCCTGGTCGATGGCGGCGAGCTGATCTTTAAGCTCCACTTCGCCGAAGTTGTGGCGGATGGCGGCGGCGAATTTCTTGCCGCGCGCGCCCATGCCGCGATTGTCGACCTGGAGAACGGCGATGCCGTCGCGGGCCAGCAGCTCATTGAAGAAGAATTCGGTGCGTCCCCACTGGTTGCGCACCACCTGGCCGTGCGGACCGCCGTAGGGATTATTGAGCAGCGGCGCCTTGCGGCTGGACTCGGGCGGAGGCAGGTAGATCAGGCCGTGAAGAACGGTGCCGTCCTCGGCCTTGAAGTCAACGAATTCGGGCGGCTGGAGCTTGTAGGCATCGATGGCCTTGGACTTCCAGAACACGCTGCAGGTTGAATCGCCGGCAACAGCGCAAAACGACAATTGCGGCGGGACCATCATGGCCGAGAAATTGTCGACGTAGTAGCGGGCGTCGGGCGAGAAGTTGGACTGGTGCGTTCCCGGCTGGCTTTTGGTCAGAACCTGAAAGTTGCTTCCGTCGAGCTTGACGCTCGAGAGATGACGCTCGCGATCGTCGCCGGCGTTGGTGGTGAGGTAAAGCGTGCCGGAGGCGTCGTCGGTCCCCTCCACGCCAAAGACTTCGAAATCGCCGTGGGTGACCTGGTTGACGAGCCGGGCTTCACCAGACAAAGGACTATTCTTGTCGACGGAGTAGAGGTAGAGATGGGTATGGCCGTCGCGCCAGCTGGGCCAGATGAACCTGTCGCCGCCCTTAAGAAAGGTGATGTCTTCGATCTCGATCCAGGTGTCGCTCTTCTCGCTGAGAACGCGGCGCGACTTGCCGCTTTCGGCGTCGATGAAGTAGAGGTCGAGCTGATTCTGCGGGCGGTTCAGCACCTCGGCCCAGGCCAGGCCGTTGCGCACCCAGCCGAAGCGGGGAAGGTAAATATCTTTGTCGTCGGTGAGATGAACCCACTTGATCTTGCCGCCCGCCTGGCTGCTGACCAGGCCCAGACGGACTTCAGGGTTGGGATCGCCAACCTTGGGATATTTTTCTTCAGAGACCGTGGGGTGCTGGGGGATGAAGTCGACGATGGGATAGGTGGGGACTTTCTCTTCGTTCATCTGCAGAAAGGCGATCTTGCTGCCATCGGGCGACCAGAAGTAATTGCTGCGGACGTCGAGCTCCTCGGCGTAAACCCAGTCCACTTCGCCATCGAGCAGGTCTTCGCTCTTGTCGCTGGTGAGAGCGGTCTCGCCGCCGCCTTCGAGCGGGCGGACGACCAGGTTGTGCTTGTAGATATAGGAGAGGCGCTTGCCGTCGGGGGAGAATTTGGGATCGCGCACAGAATCGGCTAGAGCTGTGGCCTGGACCGAAGTCGAGGTGGCCAGGGTGTAATACCAGAGCTGGCCGTTGGCGTCGAAGAGGATGTGCGCAGAATCGGGCGCCCAGTGGTATGGCGCAACGTGGTAGCGAGCGCGGTTGTCGCGCTCGCGATCGTCTTTGCCGGTGGCGGACCGGGGAGTCATGGCGGCAATCTTCTCGGAAGCAACCAGAACCGCGGATTTGCCGGTGGCGACGTCGATGTAGTAGAGGTCGCCCTGCTCACCCTGCTCGGCGTGGACGATGTAGGAAACCTTCTTGCCGTCAGGACTCCACTGGATATTTTCAGGGACGCGCCCGGTGAGCCCGTTGCGGGCAAAGATGGAGGCGATGGTGAGTTCCTGCGCGCCTGCCGAAACCGCAAGGACAGAAAGTACTCCCGCCGCAATGAGAAGGAAAAAACGCCGCATGGTCAAGATTCTCCGAGTTTGACTTGAGACGAAGAAGTCTATCACCGCGAGCGGAGGGCGCGTCTTTTGCGACCGAACAGGCCGGCGATCAGGCGGCCTTGTGCGCCTCGTCGGCGAGTGCCTGGCGGGTCCTGGCAATCAGCACAGGAACAGAGAAGAACGCGGCCGAGAAGACCAGGTCAGAGGCCAGTCCTTTTTCGAAGAAGGGAATTGCCGCAACGTAAGCGGCGATGAGGCCGGCAAAATTCCTGGGATAGCCCACGTAACCGGAGGCCCACACGCCGAAGTTGCTGACCAGGTAGAAAGAGACGGCCAGGGCGAGAGCGGCGCCGCCAACATAGTGCGGCTTGATCCGCCCTTTGAGCAGGGACCCGAGCAGGCAGGCGCCGGCGTACCAAGCCCAGATCAGCGCCTGGTCCCAGGGAAGCCGCATGTGGTACTTGAAGATGGTCAGATAAAGGTCGCAGGCGACGAACAGCGCGACGGGTATCCACGCCCGCTTGCGCGACTGGTGCGATCCGAAGAAGAGCAGCGAGGCGCCCAACGGAGCAAAACCCATCATGGAGAAATATCCGGTTCCCGACAGGACACGCGCGGCTACCGCGAGCAGGATGAAGACATAAGCGAGCATGGAGGCGCCTCCGAACATGTATTGTGACGGTTGGAGCGGGAGAGCGTCAAGAACTTCGCGAGAAGGCCGTCAATCAGGCTTCTTGTCTATCCGGTCGCGCCGGCCCATGTGCTGATCGACGACGCGAAGTTGAGAATCGAGTTCGACGTATCCGGCGAGCGGCGGAGGCCCACCGCGGGTCAGCACCTGGTTGTACTCAAAGCGCAGGTCTTCAAAACGCACCACGTACCCGCTCTGCCCGGGCAGGGTTTCAACCTGTACCAGCGGATATCCGGCCCAATCGAGATAGACCTGACCTAGGCGAGACCTTTTGGCGGCCAGCGTGACCGGCGTTTCCTCGGGCTTGAAGCGGACGACGGCGCGGTTTTCGGAATCGATCTGGCCAGAGCCGGAATCGACGGGGACGATCTCAAAGAAGTCGCGTGTCTCCACCACACCGCCCCAGCTGAAAGGACTCAACGGATTGGGAAAGGCGGAGGCGCGCAGCGGGTCTTCATTGCGGTAGGTAATGGAATTGAGAGCGTTCACGGCGCGGCGGTGCTGGATGTCGCGAAACAGGATCAGGGCGGCCAGGCAGAGCAGAGCGAAGACGGCCCCGCCGCGTCCGCGGAATGCGGACTTCTTTGCGCCCACCTCGTCACCAATCATGCCAAAGACAACAGGGACGGCCAGGCCGAGGGCCAGGGAGGCCAGCATCAGGGGATCGATGATGAAGACGATGTCCCACGAGTACCAGCGGGGACGGAAGGGCGCGAAAGGGCGCACACCGTAATTGTTGGTGAAGTCCTGGAAGATGTGGACCAGCGTGGCCAGCAGGGCGCACAGAAAGAGCATGGGCCAGCGCGGCGCAACTCTTGGGTTCCATCCGCGACGGCGAAGAATGCGATGGAGGACATAGACGCCGGCGACGGTAAGCGCGGCCATCACGGGCGCGCCCAGCAGAGTGTGGGTGAATCCGCGATGGTGGGCGAAGCCTTCGACCGAGCCGCGGAAATAATAGAAAACGTCGAGGTCCGGGACTTCGGCGGCCAGCGTCATGGTGAGAGTGGCCAGACCAGTGGTGCGATTGAATCCGGCGCGGCTCAAACAGGCCCCGGTCAGCAAGTGTGTGACTGGCTCCAATGACGCTCCTTTGTGGTTGGAGCATTTTACAGAACGTGGTATTAGGAGCACAGCCGGGGGCGGCTGGGCCACACGATGAAACCAGCCCGGCCAGGGGCGGCAGGGGCACACGATTACCCCAATATCAAGTTTTTTGAGTACCATGAAAGGTTTGGAGGCTCCGTGAGGATTCATGCTGGTGTGTTGGGGCTGTTGATTGCCTGTTGTCCGTGTGTTTGTTTTTCCCAGCCAGGTTTTTCCCAGCCAGACCAGAATACGCAGACCAAGAACGCCCTGGTGGAACGCGTCGACTCCACCGCCTTCATCCAGTTGGAGGCCCAGAGCTTCAAGGCGCTGACGCCGCAGCAGAAGAAGCTGGCTTACTGGCTGGAGCGCGCGGCCATCGCCATCGATCCCATCTTTTACGACCAGCTCTCACCATACGGACTGCGCCAGAAGCGGCTGCTGGAAGAGATCGTGGCCCATCCAGAAGGCACCAGCCCGGAGGTGATGGCGAAGATGGTGACGTTCGCCAAGCTGTTCTGGGCCAATCGCGGCAACCACAACGACACGACTTCACAGAAATTTCTGCCGGCCTTTACGTTCGAAGAGCTGCAAACCGCGGCCACCAACGCTCTGAAGCACGGGGCCATGCGCTGGCCTTACGCGACGCTGCCGGCGATCCGCACGCAGGCGCAGCTGAACAAGGAGCTCAACGCGCTGAAGGCGGCGTTCTTCGATCCGCAGTTCGAACCCATGATTACCGCCAAGAACCCGCAGGGCGGAAAAGACATTCTGCAATCCAGCTCGAACACGTTTTATTCCAACGTCAGCCTGGACGACCTCAAGGGCTTTCAGGAAAAGAATCCGCTGAACTCGCGGCTGGCGAAACTCGAGGACGGCAAGCTGGTGGAGGAGGTCTATCGCGCGGGCACGCCCGACGGCAGGATCAAGCCGGGGCTCTACCATCATTTCCTGTCGCGGGCCATCATCTACCTCGACAAAGCCGCCAAGGTGGCCGATGCAAAGCAGGCGAAGGTCATTCGCGACCTGATCCGCTACTACCAGACCGGCGACCCCAAGGACTGGATCGCCTTCGACATCGACTGGGTGCAGAACAACGCCACGGTCGACTTCGCAAACGGCTTTATTGAGGTCTATCGCGACGCGCGCGGAGCCAAGGGGAGCGCACAGAGCTTCGTCAGCCTGACTGACCAGCGGGTAAACGCGCTGATGGAGAAGATCGCAGCCAACGCGCAGTACTTTGAAGATCACGCTCCCTGGGACCCGCAGTACCGCAAACAGGGCGTGAGGCCGCCGCTGGCGAAGGCGGTTGAAACCGTGGTGGAGACGGGCGACTTCCAGGTGACGACGGTGGGCGACAACCTGCCCAACGAGAACGAGATTCACGAGAAGTACGGATCGAAGAGCTTTTTGTTTACCGGCAGCAGCCGGGCTCTGTATTACGCGGGAGGCTTTTCCTCGCTGGAAGAATTCGCCGCCTCTCCGCAGGAGGTGGAGCTGGGCAAGAAGTACGGCGAGGAAGCGGCCACGATGGTTACGGCGTTGCACGAAGTCATCGGCCACGGTTCGGGCAAATTGAATCCCAAGCTGACGCACGAGCCGGCGTTTTACCTGAAAGAGTATTTCTCCACTCTGGAAGAGGGCCGCGCCGACCTGATGGCGCTGTGGAACGCCTTCGATCCCAAGCTGCAGGAGCTGGGACTGATCTCCAGCCCGGACGTGGCCAAGGCCATGTATTACTCCGCTGCCCGCGTCGCGCTGACGCAGTTGCGCAGCAATCCCAAGGGAGACAGCCTGGAGGAAGATCACCAGCGCGACCGGCAGATGATCGTGAACTACATCATGGACAAGACCGGGGCCATCGCGCTGGTCAAGCGCAACGACAAGTACTACATCGAGATCAAGGACTTCGACAAGATGCGCCAGGGCGTGGGCATGCTGCTGAAAGAGCTGATGCGCATCAAGGCCGAAGGCGATTACGACGCCATCAAGGCGCTGGTGGACAAGTACGGCACGCACTTCGATCCCGCGGTGCGCGACCAGGTGCTGGCGCGCTACAAGGCGCTCAACCTGCCCACTTACTGGGCGGGAATCAATTCCGAGCTGACGGCGAAGTTTGCCGCGAATGGTCAGCTGACTTCAGTGGATATTTCTTATCCGCGCGACGCGGTACGGCAGTATCTGGGTTACGGCAGCATGTATGACATGGGGTTGAAGGCGGCAGTCAAGAGAGCGCACTGAGAACAACACCTACCACGGAGACACGGAGGCACGGAGGCACGGAGAGTTGGATTCATTTCTCTTCGTTCTCCGTGCATCATGGTGAGACCTCGGCATTCTTGTTCATTGGCGGCATTAGCAGGCTGAAGGTTCGCTGATCGATGCTTACCTCCACGGGCAGCTTGCCCAGGTTCTCGCCGTCGGCTTCGCAATGGATGGCGCTGGCGACGGTTGACTGCGGCGTGCAGCGGAACCAGGTGGAATCGGCGAGATCCACTTGCTTCACTTTCCAGTTTCGGCCGGTGACCACGCTGAAGAAGAAATTGATGAAGGGAAAAACCTTGTCGGTGCGGAAGAGCATGAGCCGATAGCGATTCTGGGTGAGCTCACAGCCCAGGCGAACCAGGCGCATCACGGCGGGGAAGCGGTTGGCGCGCACAGCCATGACCAGGGCAACCGACGCCTGGCGGCGCTGCCCGGCTTCGCCTTGAGCTTCGGGTTCGTTCTGCCACTCCACGTTGAACATGGGGAAATGTCCGCGCCAGGCCATGCGCGCCATCTCCGCGAAGTAGGCATACATCCCGTAACGCTCCTTTACGCCCACGGCGGTGCGATACATCAGCTCGGCGTCCGCGCCCACTCCGGCGGCGACCACGAACCAGCGCTTCTGCTGTCCCGCCCTGGACTGGTAGGTGATGACGCCGGGCTTTATCTCGCGCGGCTGGTAATTGAGCAGGCGGCGCGCGGCGGCTTCACAGTCGCGGGGCAGGTCGAGGTCGGTGGCCATCAGGTTGCCGCTGCCCAGCGGAATTACACCCAGCGTGGCCGGAGCCGACGAGAGCATCAGGCCGTTGAGGACTTCGTTGACGGTGCCGTCACCGCCGCAGGCGATGATGGTATCGAAACCCTGGGCGGCAGCGTGCTGCGTCTGCTGGATGGCGCTGCCTTTGCCTGTGGTAGCAGAAATCTCGGCCTGGACTCCGGCCGCGCGCAGGACTTCGGCGGCGCGAGAGATCTTTTCCGCGCGCCTTTCGCGACGGCGACCTGAGGCCGGGTTGTAGATGAGGAAGGCTTTGTGCACGCTGCGACCGAGAATTCTCAATATAGACCAGCGAACGATACGACGTTCATCGAAGCCCGATCGGCCACAATATAATTGTTAGCGATGGCCACCGCAGCCAAGGACAAAGAAAAAAGTCTGCAATCGAAGATCGAGGGCCTGCGCGAGGAGATCCGCCGGCACGAGCATCTTTACTACGTTCTGGACGCGCCGGAGCTCAGCGACGCGGAGTTTGACCGGCTGATGCAGGAGCTCAAGCGGCTGGAGGCGGAGCGTCCAGAGCTGGTCACGCCGGATTCGCCGACACAGCGGGTAGGCGGCAAGCCGCGCGAAGGTTTCGTAAAGGTGGCGCACTCTCGGCCCATGCTTTCGCTGGACAACGCTTTCAGCGAAGAGGAGCTGCGCAGCTGGGACCGCCGGGTGCGCGAGCTGGCGGGCACGGACGCGATCGACTACGTCTGCGAGCTCAAGCTGGACGGCATGTCGCTGGCCCTGACTTACAAGGGCAGCAATTTGGCCAGCGGCGTGACGCGCGGCGACGGCTCGGTGGGCGAAGATGTGACCACCAACGTGCGCACCATGCGCTCGGTGCCGCTCTCGGTGAGCGCGGCGGCGCTCAGGAAGGCGGACGTGCCGGCGGATTTCGAGGTGCGGGGCGAGGTCATCATGCCGCTCAAATCGTTTGAGCGCATGAACGACGACCGCGAGGCCCAGGGGCTGGCGAAGTTCGCCAACCCGCGCAACGCGGCGGCGGGGACCATTCGCGTGCTGGAGCCCAACATCGTGGCCCAGCGGCGGCTGGATTACTTCGCCTACTTCCTGCTGGTGGAGGGCAGGTACTTTCCCGACCTTCACTCGGACGCTCTCAAAGACCTGCAGGCGCTGGGATTCAAAGTGAACGGTCACCACGCTCTGGCGCGCAATATCGACGACATTCTCAAGTTCATCGCCAACGGCGAGCGGATGCGGGAGGAGCTGCCGTACGAGATCGACGGCGTGGTCATCAAGGTGGATTCCAACCGCCTGCGCGACCGCCTGGGCTTCACCGGCAAGGCGCCGCGCTGGGCGATCGCTTACAAATACGCGGCGCGGAGCGGCGTAACGCAGGTGGAGGGCATTCACGTGCAGGTGGGGCGCACAGGAAAGCTGACGCCGGTGGCGGAGCTGAAACCGGTCTTCATCAGCGGGACCACGGTGAGCCGGGCTACGCTGCACAACCAGGACGAGATCAGGCGGCTGGGAGTGAAGATCGGCGACTGGGTAACGGTGGAGCGGGGCGGCGACGTGATCCCAAAAGTCGTCAAGGTGATCGAGGACAAGGAGCATCCGCGCGGCCATGCCGTGTTTAGCATGCCGGAACGTTGTCCGGAGTGCGGCGGGCACGTGGTACGCACAGAGGGCGAGGCCGACCATCGCTGCGTGAACGCCAATTGTCCTGCCAAGCTACGCGAGAGCATTCTCCATTTTGCCGCACGATCGGTAATGAATATTGAAGGCATGGGCGAAGCCATGGTCAACCAACTGGTGGAGGCCGGCCTGGTGAAAGACATTTCGGATATCTACGGGCTGAGCAAGCACAAGTTGCTGACGCTGGAACGCGTAGGCGAAAAATCCGCGGAAAACCTGCTCGACGAAATCGACCAATCGCGCAAGCTGCCGCTGGAGCGGGTGATCTACGGGCTGGGGATCCGCTTTGTCGGGGAGCGGACGGCGGAGTTTCTGGCCGAGCACTTCGGCTCCATGGACGCGCTGATGGGTGCATCCGAGCAGGAGCTGCAGGACGTAAACGAGGTCGGCCCGCGGATCGCCAAGAGCATTCGCGAATTTTTTGGCGAACGCCGCAATCGGGAACTGGTGCAACGACTCAGGGACCATGGCCTGACCTTCACCGGCAAAAAGCGCGAGCGCGGGACGGCCCTGGCGGGCAAGACCTTTGTCATCACCGGCACGCTGGCCAACTACTCGCGCGACGCCGCCAAAAAGCTGATTGAGGACGCCGGCGGCAAGGTCACGGGATCGGTCAGCAAAAAGACGGATTACGTGGTGGCGGGAGAGGATCCGGGATCAAAGCTGGATAAGGCGCGGGGGCTAGGAGTGAAGGTGGTCGGGGAGAAAGAGCTGGAAGAGCTGGCCGGCGGAGGCGGGTGAAAATCGAAAACCCACCAAAATCCACCACGGAGGCACGGAGAAGCCCCGCCTCCACTTACATGTAACTGGGAAGTAGGAACTTTTGAGAACAAGTACAATGCCGGCAAGAATCTAGGACAAGCCCTGATATGGCCCGATTCGTGCTTGACACAATAACGATATTGTGCCACTATAGTTAATCCCAAGTCAGGAAAAGAAGCATCCGATCCGGAAAATTTGGATAGGAACCGGCCCCAGGGCCGGGCCGGTGGGATTTTGTGCTCTTTGTTGGAAAATACCTCCAAGGAGGTGCAGCCAAGAGCAGTACCTGGTATTTAGTACTTGGTAGTTAGTTAAACCCCAAGAGCAACAGGCGAAGAGGGAACAACGTGATTGAGGGCCAAAACAACGGCAAAAAGAGACTTCGACCGGTCGGTGACCGTTCGGTTGAATTGGGGCTTGGCCTTTGTTTTCAATAAAAGTTCCATGCCCCGGGTGGGTGCTCAAAGGATACGGACCGGGGATCACCGGGGATGAGGTGGGATCCATCCCAAGGGGGGTAGGGGCTGTTCGAATCGGGTGATCTGGCGATCGGGTGATCCGGTGACCACCCCAGCCCGCGCAAAACCGGCGCGGTCCGGGGACCCCGGGTGGTCGGAAAGGCATCCGTTGGCCCTGATCGGGGAAGCCATCCGTTGGCCGTGACATGGATCACAGGTGGCGGTTGACCTGGGTCAGATAACCTTGGAATCCCGGGTCAGGAGCACCCCTTCCCTGGTCACGCAAGGAGCCGACTATGAGCGCATCGATCAGATCTCTTATGACGCCTACCCAGAGTTTCCGCTCGGCCCGCGACTTCCTGCTGGACCATCGCGAAGACTACAAGCTGGCTTACGCCGGCTTTGAGTGGCCGCAGCTGAAGCGCTTCAATTGGGCGCTGGACTGGTTTGACCAGATCGCGGCCGGGGAGCGCCGCCACCAGACGGCGCTGTGGGTGATCTATGAAGACCACCGGGAGACCAAGCTGAGCTTTGCCGAGCTGTCAGAGCGGTCGTCACGCATAGCCAACTACTTGCGCGGGCTGGGCGTGAAGCGCGGCGACCGGGTTCTGGTCATGCTGGGCAACGTACCGCCGCTGTGGGAAACATTGCTGGCAGCCATGAAGCTGGGCGCGGTGGTGATTCCGGCCACGACGCTGCTGACCGCGGCCGACCTGGCCGACCGCATCGAGCGCGGGCGGGTGCGGCACATTATTTGTGGCACCGAACTCGCTGCCAAACTCGAAACTGCCGCCGGAAGCTGCACCCGAATCGCGGTCGGCGGAGGAGGAGGCCGCGGCACCGCGCTTCTTCAAGCTGCGGGCTGGCAGGAATTTGAGCAGGGATACGATGCCCCTGCCGAGTTCAGGCCGGACGCTGAGACCGGCGCCGGCGATCCCCTGCAGCTCTACTTCACCTCCGGCACCACTTCCAAGCCCAAGCTGGTGATGCACACCCATACCAGCTATCCAGTGGGCCATCTTTCCACCATGTACTGGATCGGGATCCAGCCGGGCGACGTGCACTGCAACCTGTCGTCACCGGGATGGGCCAAGCACGCGTGGAGCTGCGTGTTTGCGCCGTGGAACGCCGAAGCCACGGTGTTCGTGCTGAACCAGGCTCGCTTCAACCCGCGCGGCCTGCTTGATGCCCTGACCGGCTGCGGAGTGACCACCTTCTGCGCACCGCCTACGGTGTGGAGGATGCTCATCACCGAAGACCTGAAGGCCTGGAAGGTGAGGCTGCGGGAGCTGGCCAGTGCCGGCGAGCCGCTGAACCCGGAGGTCATCGAGCAGGTGCGGGCGGCCTGGGGATTGACCATTCGCGACGGCTACGGACAGACGGAAACCACGGCGCAGGTGGGCAATCCGCCCGCACAGAAGCTGAAAGCCGGTTCCATGGGCAGGCCGCTGCCGGGTTACAAGGTGGTGCTGCTGACTCCCGAAGGCAAGGAAGCGGACGAAGGCGAGCTGAGCCTGCCGCTCAACCCGCCGCCCACTGGGCTGATGCCGGGATACCTGGGTGACGACGGCAAGCCGGTCGCCATGGCCAGCCTAGCCTATCGTACCGGGGACGTGGTGCAGCGCGACGCCGAGGGCTATCTCACCTTCGTGGGAAGGGCGGACGACGTGTTCAAGTCGTCGGACTATCGCATCAGCCCGTTTGAAGTGGAGAGCGCGCTGATCGAGCATCCTGACGTGGTGGAGTGCGCGGTGGTGCCGGCGCCCGATCCGGTGCGGACGGCGCTGGTCAAGGCCTGCGTGGCCTTGCGCGCCGGGGTTGAGCCGACGCGGGAGGTCGCGCTCTCGATCTTCCGGCACAGCCGCAAGGTGCTGGCGCCGTACAAGCGGGTTCGCCGGCTGGAGTTTGTGGAGCTGCCTAAAACCATCTCGGGCAAGATTCGCCGCGTGGAGCTGCGGGTAGCGGAGAAGGCGCGAAGCGCGGATGCCGTCCGGCCTAAAGCGGAGTTCCGCGAGGAGGACTTTCCCGAACTGCAGTAGCTGCCTTACAACAGCCTGCCATGTGGCGGCTGGAAAGGAGCGAGCGCCGCGCAGCAGGCTGCAGCCAGCGTTCTATGTGACAGACACACAACACCAGGCGTTCGTCGGGGATTCCGTGCTAGATAAACGGCGCGAGGAAAAGCTAATCCAGCGACAGTCTTAATCGGGTCAGAATTTTTCCTTCATGCGCTTGTAGGTGGTGGCCAGGTCTTCAGGGAGGACGCGGGTTTCGCCGATCACGGTAATGAAGTTGGAGTCAGCCACCCAGCGAGGCAGGACGTGCATATGGAGGTGGGCAGCGATGCCGGCTCCGGCCGCTTTGCCAAGGTTCATTCCGATATTCAGGCCTTCGGGGTGGTAGAGCTGTCCCAAAACGGATTCCATTTTGCGGGTGAGCTCCATCATCTCCTGGGCGGCGGGAGCCGAAAGCAGGCCGAGTTGCGCGACATGCGCGAAAGGAACCACCATGACGTGTCCGGAAGTGTATGGGTAGGCGTTCAGGATGATGAAACAGTCGCGGCCGCGGTGCACGATGAAGGTTTTGTCGTCATCCTGGAGCTGGGGAAGGTCGCAGAATATGCACTCCGTGGCCTTGTGAGCGCTGCTGACAAAGGAGTAGCGCCAGGGAGAAAAGAGATAATCCATATTGGGGAACGATATCAGAAGAATTAAGGTGGGAAAGCTGAGTTCGAGGCGTTGGGACAATTGACACTGCCAAGCACGGTTGCTATAGTCGATGGAGTCTTATGGCGGGGCAGACCGCTATGAGATCCGGCCGCTGGTTTCCGTCACACCAGTGGGACTTGGCATCCCGAGTCCGCCCTCAGCACGTCCACCGCTTGTTCTAAAACGAGTTCCGGCGTGTGCGGGTCCCGTCAGCGAAGCAGAATGTCTTTAGACCACACAGAACGGAGTATTCCGCCCCAGTCGGAAGACGAACAGCAGGACTCCACGCCGGGTTCGGAACACTCGCACGGAAGTTTAACCACTATGTCCGGGAATGATTCTCAAATCCAAACTGCCGAGCAGCCCAGCGTGGGCGTCGCGCACAAAGAAGATAACCGCATGGAAGATTTTGCCACAGCTCTAGAGTCTTACACCCTTGAAACCGAACCGGCGCCGAGCGAAGACAACGTCTTCAAAGGCACGGTGATCAAGATTACTCCCACCCACGTTGTCGTCGACATCGGCTTCAAGTCCGAAGGCCTGGTGCCGATTGCCGAGGTTACTGACGCCCAGGGCAACATCAAGTTTGAGCCGGGCCAGGAAATCGAGGTCATGGTGCAGCGCGGCGAGAATGAAGAAGGCGCAGTCCTTCTCTCGCACGAGCGCGCGCAGCGGGTCCGGGTATGGGAGAACATCGAGAAAGCTTACCACTCTAAAGAAGCCGTGAAGGGCACGGTGGTGGAGCGGGTGAAGGGCGGAGTCTCCGTGGATATCGGCGTGAAGGCGTTCATGCCCGGTTCGCAGGTGGATATTCATCCCGTTCGCAATCTCGATACTCTCAAGGGACAAGAGATTGAAGTCCGCGTCATCAAGCTGAACAAGAAGCGCGGCAATATCGTGGTCTCGCGCAAGGCCATCCTCGACGAGGAAGTCACTGCCAAGCGGCAGAAGACCCTGGAACTGCTGAAAGAAGGCGCGGTGCTCACCGGCACCGTAAAGAACCTGACCGACTACGGTGCTTTCGTCGACCTGGGCGGAATCGACGGACTGCTGCACATCACCGATATGTCGTGGGGACGGCTGACGCATCCGCGCGACCTGGTCCACGTGGGCGATCAGATCCAGGTCAAGGTTTTGAAATTCGATCCGGAAAAGCTGCGCGTCTCTCTGGGCTTCAAGCAGCTCACGCCCGATCCGTGGCTCGACGCTGCTGAACGTTATCCGATCGGCGCGCGGGTCAAAGGCCGCGTGCTGAGCGTGACCGACTACGGCGCGTTCATCGAGCTGGAACAGGGGATTGAAGGCCTGGTCCACGTGAGCGAGATGTCGTGGTCCAAGCGCATGAAGCATCCCTCGAAGATCGTGAACCCGGGCGACGAGATTGAGTGCGTGGTGCTGAACGTGAACGCGGGCGAGCGGCGCATTTCCCTCGGACTCAAGCAGCTGGAATCAAATCCCTGGGAGCGCTTGCACGAAAAGTATCCCATCGGGTCCACGGTGGAAGGCCGCGTGCGCAATCTCACGGATTTCGGCGCGTTCATCGAGATTGAAGACGGCATCGATGGACTGGTGCACGTCAGCAATTTGAGCTGGACCAAGCGCGTGAAACATCCTTCGGAAGTGCTGAAGAAGGGCGAACGCGTGAAGGCCGCGGTGCTGGGCATTGAGCCCGAGCAGCGGCGGCTGTCGCTGGGCATCAAGCAGCTGCAGCCCGATGCGTGGGAGACGTTCTTCGATACGCACCGCGTCGGCGACGTGGTGCACGGCAAGGTGCTGCGCGTGGCGCAGTTCGGCGCTTTCGTCGAGGTCGCGGAAGGAGTGGAGGCTTTGTGCCATAACTCCGAAGCCACCGACTCGAACGGCGTCCCGGTGAAGCTTGAAGCCGGCCAGGAGCACGACTTCAAGATCATCAAGATGAATCCGGAAGAGAAGAAAGTTGGCCTGAGCCTGCGCGCGGTGGGTGAAGAAGGCAGCCGAGCGGATGTGGAAGCTTACAAGCATCCGGCATCGAGCGCAACCACCACGCTGGGCGACATCATCAACTGGAAGCGCGCCGGCAACGACCAGGACTGAAGAAATCTGGTGATCGGATAATTTGGTAAATAGAAAAGCCCGGAGTTACTCCGGGTTTTTACTTTTCGCAAAGCGAACGAGGCGACACGCGGAACTTTCGATCGGTTAACGGATTATTTAACGTGCAGGGTGATGTTGATCAGCTTGCGCGTGTCGAAGGCGCTCAGGGTTTTTGTATCGCTGTGCGTGCCCTGAAATTCGGCATACACTTCGTAATCCACGTTGGGCGAGAGCGCGGGGAAATGATAGCTTCCGTCAGGATCGGAGATGTAGGTCTTGATGGCCAGAGTTTTAGTGTTCTTCAGATAAACGATGGCTTTGGGAAGCGGTTGCTCCTGACGGTTGAGAACGTGGCCCGTCAATGTCCGGTTTTGCCATCCCTGGTTCTTCTGCGCCTGTGCGAACGTCAGGCACGCAAGCAAGACAGCGGCCGCCAGAAGCGCCGCGGGAAGAGTCTGGAAGCGACTTCTCATTACTGGAATTATAGCGTGCTTACTGCAGGTGGAGGCTGAAGTCGCGCTCCTCTTCGCCGGCAACGTGGACTTTGGCTTCACCGGTTAGCCGCTGCTTTTTGGATTTGTGCGGCTTGCCGTTTTCGACAGGAATAATTTCTATCACGCCGGTGGCAACGTAATCGCCAGGACCGGGAGGAACGCGCTGCGCGAACTCTCCGCGATGGTCGGAATAAAGTTCCCAACTCGGATGCTTTTTGCCGTCGGGATGGATGGTTACCTTCGCGCCATAGATCGGGCGATCGTCGGGCCCGTAAGCTGTGCCGAAGATAACAGCGTAAGGCTTGGTTTTGGATTTGTCATCGGATTTGGGTTTGTCGTCGAGGGAGGCCGTCGAGCCGCTCCAAAAAGCGAGCGCCATCGCCAGGCTTGCGACGGCCGGCCAGGCAGTCCGAGGTTGCGGTTTAATATTCACCGTCCTCGTCTTCCTCGTCCGCGTCTTCGTCTTCGTCCTCTTCGAGCTCATCGATCTGGTTGAGCTCAAGTGGATTCTTGGTGATGACTTCGAAATCCGTACCGCACTCCGGACAAGAGACGATTTCGCCTTCCTCGAGCTCTTCCTCGTCCAAATCGAGGTCGGTTTCGCATTCCGGACAAATTGGCATTAATTCCTCCTGCAAGACAAGCCGCGTAATTATATTTAGAATCTCTCGTGGTTGGCGTCAAGCTCCCGTCCAATGAGGGCCTAATGTTTACAGCACCCCGCTTTACAAATCTGCCTTTGAACGTGTTGTTTCTGCTCGTGATGCTGTACGGCCTGGGATGCGTTGCCAGAGGAACGGCTCAGCCTCTTCTTTCCGCCAGCACCATCGTCGCGCAGACTGGCCCGGCTCCGCAAGCAGACCCGACCATCGCCAAGGCGGTGCAGCAGATATCCGCGGCGCGCATTCAGCAGACGATTCTTAAGCTTGTGAGCTTCGGCACGCGCGCAACGCTGTCCGTCAACAATCCCGACGCAGCCACTTCCACTCAGGGCATTGTGGCCGCCCGCAACTGGATCAAGTCGGAATTCGAGCGCTACTCGGCTGAGTGCGGAGGATGCCTGGAGGTCAAGACGGACACATACATCCAGCAGCCGGCCAACCGCGTCCCGCAGCCGACGGAGATCCAGGACGTCTACGCTATCCTGAAGGGAACAGATCCAGCGCAAGCGAAGCGGATCTATCTGGTCACGGGCCACTACGATTCGCGCAACAAGAATCCAATCAACTCCACCAACCCGGCTCCCGGCGCGAACGACGACGGCAGCGGGACCGCGGTTTCTCTGGAGTGTGCGCGCGTGCTCAGCAAGTACAAGTTTCCGGCGACCATCATCTTTCTGACGGTTGCGGGCGAAGAACAAGGACTGCTCGGCAGCGGGCACTTTGCCAGGATGGCCAAAGAGCAGGGCTGGCAGCTGGAAGGTGTACTGAACAACGACATTGTCGGCGGCAACACCACGCCCGGCGACGCGCTGCAAAACAAGCACGCGGTGCGCGTGTTCTCCGAAGGCGTGCCCAACGCGGCCTCTGAAGCAGACCTGCGCCGTCTTCGCGCCACTGGCGGGGAAAACGACTCCACATCGCGCGAACTGGCTCGCTACATCCAGGAGGTTGGCCAGACGTATAACCTCGGGCAGTTTGCGCCGATGCTTATCTTTCGCCGCGACCGTTACCTGCGCGGCGGCGATCACACCGCCTTCAACGACCAGGGCTTTGCCGCCGTGCGCTTCACCGAATACCGCGAGGACTTCCATCACCAGCACGAGGACCCGCGGGTGGAAAACGGCGTGGAATACGGCGATCTGCCCAAGTTTGTTGACTTTGACTACGTTGCCAACGTCGCGCGGCTGAACGCCGCCACCCTGGCCGCGCTGGCGTCAGCGCCTGCTCCGCCGTCCAAAGTCCGCTTGCTGACCACAGGCCTGGAAAACGACTCAAAGTTGTCGTGGGACACAACCCCGGGCGCGACCGCCTACGAACTGGCATGGCGGCTGACTACAGAAGGACTTTTTCCTCCGCAAAACTATGCGCGAACCACTGAAACCAAGGCGGACTTGCCGGAATCCAAGGATAATGTGATTTTTGGCGTCCGATCCGTTGATGCTGAGGGACATCGCAGTCTCATCGTGATCCCTGAGCCGGACCGCGGCTCACCCGCGCCGGAAAGATAAGAATGCCTTCAAACCGATCTTTTTCATCTTCCACTATTGGGTTCCCGCCGTTTCGCGGCGCGCTTCGCATCCTGATCCTGATCAGCACCGCAATCTACATCGCCATCGTGCTCCTTTGGGCCTTCAGGCAACCCTGGGCGGCGCAGATCCTGGAAAAGGGCGGTCTGTTGCCGGACGCTGTGCGCCACGGCTGGGTCTGGCAGTTGGTGACCCATGGCTTTGTGCAGCTTGATCCGTGGAATTTCCTGATGTGCATGCTCGGCGTTTATTTCCTGGGATCGGCCGTGGAGGGTCGCATCGGTTCACGCGCTTTCTACGAACTCTACTTCACATCATTGATCGGATCCGGCCTTCTGGGATGCGTGCTGGCGTGGACCCTTCATTTGCCCGGTGGATCACTCGGTGCCGGCGCGGCTGTTAACGCCATCCTTATGGTGTTCTTCCTGCTGAATCGCGACGCGCCCATCATGTTGCTCTTCATTCCCATTCCTATCCCCGTCAAGTACATCGTGATCTTTACTGCCGCGGTGGAGGGCGCGTATTTCCTGATTTACCACTTCGCCCTGTTCTTTATGGTGCTGCTGCTGGGGCTGGTTATGGGCTACGTCTGGTATGCGTTTCTCTGGCGCCACAGTTTCGCCGGAATGTTGCAGGACCGCGCGGCTACCGTCCGCAACGGCTACTATCGCTGGAAGCGGCGCCGCGCGGGTAAGAAGTTCCAGGTCTACATGAGCAAGCACCAGCACGATCCCAAGCAATACTTCGACGAGTACGGCAACTTCCGCCCGCCCGGCGACGATGACGACAAGAAAGACCGCGGCCCGGGAGGGTGGGTGAATTAAGAAAGATCGCGTGATCGGGAAATCTGGCGATCGGGTGATCTGAAGTAGAACCGTTGATCAGCGGTTTTGGGGACGACACGATAATCCCATGACCCGATGGACTGACGATCTGCTTTTCTGGTGCTGGAATTCATCGCCCGCTCCTCACCACATGGAGTCTCATAAAGTTCGTCGACCCCGTGCTTGAACTCGTACCGGCCACGAGAGCGATGGCGTCGTCCGGTTCTACCGCCTGGCGCCCCAGCAGCAATCGCTCGGCTTGCTGCATCATCTCTTCGCCGTTTCTCGCCGGCTCGCAATGCATCGGCCGGACGCCCCACATCAGGTGCAGCCGCGCGAGTACGCGTTCGCTGGGCGAGAAGGCGTAAATCGGGCAGCGCGGACGATACTTGGAGATCAGCCTCGCCGTCGCCCCGCTTTCCGTGTAGACGCAGATGGCCTTCATATCCAAATCCTGCGCGGCGTGGGCCACCGACTCGCAAATGGTTTCGGAAATCGACAGGTGGGTCTTGTGGCGGCGCCGCGGCATCTGTTCCGGCATGTTGGATTCGGCTTCGGTCACGATCTTCGCCATCATGGCCACCGTCTCGCGCGGATATTTTCCGCTGGCCGTCTCCGCCGAGAGCATGACGGCATCGCTGCCGTCAAAGATGGCATTGGCCACGTCGCTGGCCTCGGCGCGAGTAGGACGCGGATTGTCTTTCATGGACTCGAGCATCTGCGTGGCTGTGATGACCGGCTTGCGCCACTCGGCTGCTCGACGGATCACCAGTTTCTGGATTACCGGCACTTTTTCCGGCGGCATCTCCACGCCCAGGTCGCCGCGTGCTACCATCACGCCGTCGGAAACATCCAGGATCTCCTCCAGGTTTGACTCTTCCACCGCTTGCGGTTTCTCCAGCTTGGAGATGACCCAGGCATCAGAGCGGTGCTCCTGAACCACGCTCTTGACCGCGCGAACGTCGCCGGCGTTGCGGATGAACGAAGCCGCCACCATGTCGACGCCGTGCTTGAGCCCGAAGTGCAGGTCTTTTTCGTCTTTCTCCGTCAGCGACGGGACGCGCACCAGCGTGCCGGGCAAGTTGATGCCCTTGTGCTCGCCCAGCAGTCCGCCGTTGACGACTTCGCACTCGACGTTATCGCCCCGCACCGCTGTCACGCGCAGCTCGATCAGGCCGTCGGAGAGCAGGATGCGCGAGCCCGCGGTCACCTCCTGAGCCAGCGTCTTGAACGTCGTCGCAATGACTGACGTGGTTCCGGCGACGTCGCGCGGCGTGATGGTCACCTTGGCGCCGGATTTCAGCATCACCGGCTTGTGGTTCTTCAAACGGCCGGTACGGATCTTGGGCCCTTGCAGGTCCTGCAGGATGCAGATGCTCCGCCGCTCGCTGGCCGCGATTCGCCGCAGGCGGTCGATAGTGCGCGCGTGCTCCTCGTGCGTCCCGTGTGAGAAATTCAGGCGGGCAACGTCCATGCCCAGGCGCATCAGGTCGCGCAGCAGACTCTCCGAGCGGCTGGCAGGTCCCAGGGTGCACACAATTTTGGCTCGTCGCGTCGTGTCGGTCGTATTCAAATCTGTCTCTTTAGAGTGGAAACCTGGCGGATTGATTCAGTATCTCAAACCTTGGAGCGCGTTGCACCGTTGTCGGTCCGAGGGTAAATCTGGGCATTGAGCTCCGCGCCGATAAGCACGATCGCGGAAACAATATACAGCCACACCAGCAGCGCGATGGCCGCGCTTAGCGGTCCGTAGACCACGTTGTAGGTCGCATAATTCCTGACATACCAGCCGAAAGTGACCGTGGCGGGAAACCACAGCACAGCGGCCATCATCGCTCCCGGTAACACCTTGCGCCATGACTGCCTCCTGGGCACGCCGTTGTGATAGATCAGGCTGATTACGGCCACGCTCGTGGCCAGAGCGATCACCAGCCGCGCCAGGGTGAACAGCAGCCGGATAGCCGGCCGGAACATGTGCATGGTCTGCAACTGCACCCAGTCTTCGATCTGGTTGCCGAAAGCCACCAGCACCGTAGCAAAGCCCAGCGGAACCAGCGCCAGAATGACCAGCGAAAAGGCGATCAGCCTCTCCTTCCAGAATCCCCAGGTGTTGGGCACCTGGTAGGCTTTGCGGAAGCCATCCATCCAGGAGATCATCACGCCCGTCGATGCCAATACCATCACCACGGAAGCTGAATAGATGATCCGCGTCGGATGGTGCTGCTTGGTCTGCAGAAAGGCCAGCGCCGCCGATCGCGAACCCGGAGGCAGTACCCAGCCTACCGCGACCGCAATCTGCTGCAGCAGCCCCTCGGTCTTGTTCGAGATTTCCAGCACTGAGGTCACCACCAGAAAGGCCGGAAACAGGGTTAGGATCGACGAATAAGCCGCGCCTTTTGCCACCGAGAACTGCCCGTGCATGAAGGCTTGCCAGTAAGCTCGACGGATCGGCGTAAAGGGCATGGACGGATAAGGGTAATGGCAGGCTTAGGCGTTATCAAGTCAAGACATGTAAGCAACCTACCGGCCGGCCCATAGTATTTCCACCGGATACTTCCTGCAGATGGCCTCCGCGGTCATCAGGGTCAGGCCTTCACTGAGGGCTTGGGCAATCAGCAAGCGATCAAAGGGATCGTTGTGATGCTGCGGTAACTCCGATACCGCGAGTGCATGCGAGTGAGTGATCGGCAGGCTTCGCAATCCCAGCAATCGCATGCGCTGAGGCACGTATCGTTGAGGGGGTTCGGGCAATTCCAGCTTGCCGGCGGAATTCTTGATGCTGATTTCCCAGGAGCTCACCGCGGACAGGTAGAGTTCGTCGTGATTCCTCACCAGCAATTCCTGAGCTGCTTGATTGAGCTTCTCAACGCTCCCCAGGCTCCACAGGAACACACCCGTATCCAGCAGGTACCTCATCGTTTCTTTCTCGGCTTCTTCTTGGGATTCTTGCCCTTGTCATTCTTCCCGGAGGGCTCGTCCTCTCCGTAAAAGGCGGCCAGAAGATCGTCCGGCAGCGGACCGTCAAAGTCGTCAGCCATCCAGATCTTGCCGGCATCCATGCCAAGGGTGCGCTTCTGGGCTGGGGCGTCAAAAGGTATCAGCTTCGCTACCGGCACGCCGGCCTTGGCGATCGTAATTTCCTCGCCCAGCGCCACGCGGCGCAGGAGTTCGGAGAAATTGGTCTTGGCTTCGTGAACGTTGACTTCCATAATGATAAAGATTATGGACTAAGTCATGGACTAAGTCCAGGATGACCATTAATTTTGGCAGCCTCGTTCAAGGCCCCAAAAAGACAAAGAAATGGGCCGGAATCCCCGGCCCATTTCGGTTTTGTAATTGATTGAGGTTTACTCCGCTGCCATCTCCTCGGCTTCGCCTTCCTGGCGCAGGAGCTCCAGAGCGCGCTCGGCTTCGGCGTACTCGCGGGAGACTTCCTCCTGCACCTTGGCGGCGGCCTGCTCGAGTTCCGGAGCCAGACGCACGTTGCGGTAGTACTCCATGCCCGTACCGGCCGGAATCAGACGGCCCACGATCACGTTCTCCTTGAGCCCGCGCAGGTGGTCCACCGCTCCCTGGATGGAGGCTTCGGTGAGCACCCTGGTGGTCTCCTGGAACGACGCCGCGGAGATGAACGACTCGGTGGAGAGCGAAGCTTTGGTGATGCCCAGCAGCAGCGGGCGTCCGGTAGCCGGGCGGCCGCCGTTGGCGATCACCTTCTCGTTCTCCTCGCGGAAGCGGAACTTATCCACCTGCTGTTCAAGCAGGAAGGTGGTATCGCCCACGTCTTCCACTTTCACCCAGCGCATCATCTGCCGGACGATGACCTCAATGTGCTTGTCGCTGATGGTCACGCCCTGCAGCCGGTAGACTTCCTGGATTTCATTCACCAGGTAAGCCTGCAGCTCCTTCTCGCCGAGCACAGCCAGAATGTCGTGCGGGTTGAGCGGGCCGTCCATGAGCGGCTCGCCGGCGCGCACGCGCTCGCCTTCCTGCACGTTGATGTGAACGCCCTTGGGCACGGAGTATTCCTTTTCCGCGCCGTTGTCGGCGACCACATAGACCTTGCGCTGTCCCTTGGTAACCTCGCCGAACTTCACCATGCCGTCGATTTCGCTGATGATGGCCGTCTCCCGCGGCTTGCGCGCCTCGAACAACTCCACCACGCGCGGCAGGCCGCCGGTGATGTCCTTGGTCTTGGTGGTCTCGCGCGGTATCTTGGCCAGCACGTCGCCGGGATGAACTTCCTCGCCGTCCTGAATCATCAGGTGGGCGCGGGAAGGCATCAGGTAACGCCGCGTGTTCTTGCCTTTGATCACGATGGCCGGCTGGCGCTTCTCGTCGGGAGACTCGCCTACCACGTGCCGCGACAGTCCGGTGACCTCGTCCACTTCTTCGTGCAGCGTGATTCCTTCCTGCAGGTCCTTGAACTGAATGGTGCCGCCGATCTCCGTCAGGATGGCGAAAGTGTAAGGATCCCACTCCACCAGCACCTGTCCCAGATTCACCTGCTGCCCGTCCTGGACCTTGAGCTTGGCGCCGTACACCACCGCATAGCGCTCTTTCTCGCGGCCCTTGTCGTCGACCACGGCAATCGATCCGGCGCGGTTCATGACCACCAGGTCGCCGGTCTTCGATTTCACGGTCTGCAGGTTAATGAAGCGGGCCGTTCCGTTGTTGCGGGCCTCCAGGCGCGATTGCTCGGAGACTCGCGATGCCGTACCGCCGATGTGGAAGGTACGCATGGTGAGCTGCGTGCCCGGTTCGCCGATGGACTGCGCCGCAATCACGCCTGTGGCCTCGCCCAGTTCCACCATCCGGCCCGAGGCCAGGTTGCGGCCATAGCAGGCGATGCACACGCCGCGCTTGGATTCGCAGGTCAGCACCGAGCGGATCTTCACCCGCTCGATACCGGCCGATTGAATCGCGTTGGCCAGGTCTTCGGTGATCTCGCCGTTGACGTCTACGATCACGTTGCCTTCGTAATCCTTGATCTTCTCGAGTGAAACGCGGCCCACAATTCGGTCGCGCAGCGGCTCGATGATGTCGCCGGCTTCCACGATGGAGCCGACGTAGATGCCGTCCACGGTGCCGCAATCGTCTTCGCTCACGATCACGTCCTGGGCGACGTCCACCAGGCGGCGTGTCAGGTAGCCGGAGTCGGCGGTCTTGAGCGCCGTGTCCGCCAGCCCCTTGCGGGCGCCGTGCGTGGAGATGAAGTATTCGAGCACCGTCAGCCCTTCGCGGAAGTTGGCGGTGATCGGCGTCTCGATGATCTCGCCGGAAGGCTTGGCCATCAGGCCGCGCATGCCGGAGAGCTGGCGGATCTGCTGCTTCGATCCGCGGGCGCCGGAGTCGGCCATCACGTAAATCGGGTTCAGCTGTCCGGCCTTGTCCAGCTCCTGCATGTTGTTGAACATCTCGTCGGCGACCTTCTCGGTTACGTTCGACCAGATTTCGATCACCTTGTTGTAGCGCTCGCCGTTGGTGATGGCGCCGTCCAGGTATTGCTGCTGGACGCTGCTCTGCTGCTTCTCCGCCTCCTTCACCAGCCCCTTCTTGTCTTCGGGGATGACCATGTCATCAATGCCGATCGACAACCCGGCGCGGGTGGCGAAGCGGAAGCCCAGCTCCTTCACCTGGTCGAGCATGCGGACCGTAGTCTCCAGGCCGAACTTCAGATAGGTGAAGTTCACCAGCTGGCCGATGCCTTTCTTCTTGAGCAGGCCGTTGATGTACGGCATGCCCTCCGGCAGCTGGTCGTTGAGGATGGTGCGGCCGACCGTAGTGTTGATGAACTGGCTCTTGAACTCTACGGGCTCGGTGTGCACGATGTCCTGATCGTCATAAGCCTGGGTCAGGTCAATCACCTGGCCGGTATGGCGCAGACGGATCGGCGTCAGCGTTTCAACCTCGCCTGCTTCCAGAGCCAGCAGAACCTCGTCGATATTGGCAAAGGCGCGGCCCTCGCCCTTGGCTCCGGGCTTGCCCTTGGTCAGGTAATAGAGTCCCAGCACCATGTCCTGCGTGGGCACAGTGATCGGCTGTCCCGATGCCGGGGAGAGAATGTTGTGCGATGACAGCATCAGCACGCTGGCCTCGACCTGAGCCTCAGGAGACAGCGGGATGTGAACCGCCATCTGGTCGCCGTCAAAGTCGGCGTTGAATGCAGTGCAGACCAGCGGGTGGATCTTGATGGCCTTGCCTTCCACCAGCACCGGCTCAAATGCCTGGATGCCCAGGCGGTGCAATGTAGGAGCGCGGTTCAGGAGCACCGGGTGGTCTTTAATGACCTCTTCCAGGATGTCCCACACAATCGATTCCTGCTGCTCCACCATCTCTTTGGCTTGCTTGATGGTGGTGCAGTGCCCCGTCTGCTCCAGCCGGTGATAGATGAACGGCTTGAACAGCTCCAGCGCCATCTTCTTGGGCAGGCCGCATTGATGCAGCTTGAGCTCGGGGCCGACCACGATCACTGAACGGCCGGAGTAGTCAACGCGTTTGCCCAGCAGGTTCTGGCGGAACCGGCCCTGCTTGCCCTTCAGGGTATCGGAAAGCGACTTGAGCGGGCGATTGTTGGCGCCGCGCAGCACGCGGCCGCGGCGTCCGTTGTCGAACAGCGCGTCCACAGACTCCTGCAGCATGCGCTTCTCGTTGCGCACGATCACTTCCGGCGCGTGCAGGTCCATCAGCTTCTTCAACCGGTTGTTGCGGTTGATCACCCGGCGGTAGAGATCGTTTAGGTCTGAAGTCGCGAAGCGGCCGCCGTCCAGGGGGACCAGGGGACGCAGCTCCGGCGGAATCACCGGAATTACGTCCAGGATCATCCAGTTGGGCTTGTTGCCGCTCTTGCGGAAAGCCTCGACCACCTTCAGACGCTTAGCGTACTTGAGCCGCTTCTGCAGAGAAGTCTCGTGTTTCATTTTCTCGCGCAGCTCAACCGAGAGCTCCTCAACGTCAACCCGCTTGAGGAGTTCCTTAATGGCTTCCGCGCCCATCATGGCTTTAAAGCCGGTGGCGCGGAACTGCTGGTCAAGCTCGCGGAAACGGTTTTCTTCCTTGATGACCTCGCGGTCTTTCACCGGCGCCTCGCCCGGCTCGATGACGACGTAGGACTCGAAGTAAAGCACCGACTCCAGGTCGCGCAGCGAGATATCCAGCAGGTGGCCGATGCGCGATGGCAGTCCTTTGAAGAACCACACATGCGAGCAGGGCGAAGCCAGCTCGATGTGGCCCAGGCGCTCGCGCCGCACCTTGGAGAGCGTGACTTCAACGCCGCACTTGTCGCAGATCACGCCGCGGTGCTTCATGCGCTTGTACTTGCCGCACAGGCACTCCCAGTCCGTGACCGGCCCGAAGATGCGGGCGCAGAACAGACCGTCGCGCTCCGGCTTGAAAGTACGGTAGTTGATGGTCTCCGGCTTGGTTACTTCGCCGTGCGACCAGCTCCGGATTTTCTCCGGCGAAGCCAGGCTGATTCGAATTGAGTCAAAGTCGGTGATCGGCGTGCTCAGATCGAATGGACTTGAACGGTACAAGGTGTCCTCCTGCGGCTTTTACGCCGCCGCGGCGGCTCCCGGTATCAGAAACTCGTTTTGATCTCAACCCCAGCCGGGATGCGTCCCGGAGTTGAGACCGGCGGACTGCTTCAGTCCGCCGCGACGACCGCCGCAGCTTCCTTGTCTCTATCCTTGCGGTCGGATTCCGCGGTCTTGATCAGCTCTACATCCAGGCAGAGCGACTGCAGCTCACGGATCAAAACGTTGAACGATTCGGGCACGCCGGGTTCAATGGCGGCCTCGCCTTTCACGATGGCTTCGTAGATCTTGGTCCGGCCAAAAACATCGTCGGACTTCGCCGTCAGCAACTCCTGCAGAATGTATGCTGCCCCATAAGCTTCCAGGGCCCACACTTCCATTTCTCCGAAGCGCTGACCGCCGAACTGCGCCTTGCCGCCCAGCGGCTGCTGGGTGATCAGCGAGTACGGTCCGATCGAACGGGCGTGGATCTTGTCGTCCACCAAGTGCGACAGCTTGAGCATGTAGATGTAGCCGACGGTCACCGGCTGCTCGAACTTGTCTCCAGTCATGCCGTCGTAAAGGTCGGTCTTGCCCGATTCGGGCAGGCCGGCCTCGCGCAGCATGGCCTTGATTTCCGACTCGCGCGAGCCGTCGAACACCGGCGAAGCGAAGAACACGCCGTTGCCCAGCGCCTTGGCCGCAGCCATCAGCTCGGTATCGTCGAGTTCGGCAATCTTGTCGCCGAACGGAGTGTCCTTGAAGATCGCCTTCAGCTCGCGGCGGATGACCTCCTCGCGCGAGTTGTTCTTCATGAACTCCTGAATGCGCTGGCCCAGCTGATAGCCGGCCCAGCCCAGGTGCGTCTCCAGGATCTGGCCGACGTTCATGCGGCTGGGGACGCCCAGCGGGTTGAGCACGATCTCCACCGGCGTGCCGTCGGTGAGATAGGGCATATCTTCCTCAGGCAGAATGCGGGCGATCACGCCTTTGTTGCCGTGACGTCCCGCCATCTTGTCGCCCACGCTCAGCTTGCGCTTCATGGCGATATACACCTTCACCAGCTTGATTACGCCGGGAGGCAGTTCGTCGCCCTTCTGCAGCTTGCCGATCTTCTCGTTGGTGATCTTGCGCAGCACGTCGATCTGGCGCGAGGTCATCTCTTCGATTTCATCGATCTGCTCGTTCACGCGCGGGTCCTTATCGGCGTACTTGATCCGCTTCAGGTTGCGCGTGGAGATGCGCTCGATGGTTTCACGATCCAGCATTGCTCCCTTGGTGAGTAGGCGCTTGTTGGTGCGCTCGTCGTGCAGGTCGGCCTGCACTTCCTTGCCGCCAAGAATCGATTCCAGGCGCTTCAACCGCTCGTCGGTGAGGATTCGGATTTCGTCCTCAAGGTTCTTCTCCAGGCGGGCGATCTGCGAGGCCTCGATGGCCTTGGCGCGCTCGTCTTTCTCCTGTCCCTTCCGGGAGAAGATCTTAACGTCAACCACTGTGCCTTCGATTCCCGGAGGGCAGGTGAGCGAAGCGTCGCGGACATCGCCGGCCTTTTCGCCGAAGATGGCGCGCAGCAGCTTCTCTTCCGGAGTGAGCTGGGTCTCGCCCTTGGGCGTGACCTTGCCCACCATGATGTCGCCCTGCTTCACGGTGGCGCCGATGCGGATCACGCCGCTCTCATCCAGGTCGCGCAGCGCGGATTCGCTGACGTTGGGGATGTCGCGGGTGATCTCTTCCGGACCCAGCTTGGTGTCGCGCGACTCGATCTCGAACTCCTCGATATGCACCGAGGTGTAGTAGTCCTCCTTCACCATCTTCTCGGAAACCAGAATGGCGTCCTCAAAGTTGTAGCCTCGCCAGGGCATGAAAGCCACGAGCACGTTGCGGCCCAGCGCTAGCTCGCCTTTGTCGGTGCAGGGACCGTCGGCGATGACTTGCCCCTTGACTACGCGGTCGCCCTTCTTGACCACCGGCTTCTGGTTGATGCAGGTGTTCTGGTTGGAGCGCTTGAACTTGGTGAGCTGGTAGATGTCACTGCCCACTTCGCGTGACAGCTGCGTGGGATGATGCTCTCCTTCGACGCGCACGATGATGCGTTCGGAATCGACGGAATCGACGTACCCGTTGCGGCGCGCCAGCACCACGGCGCCGGAGTCGCGCGCGGTCACGCCTTCCATGCCCGTACCGACGATCGGAGCGGCCGCGCGCAGCAGCGGCACCGACTGGCGTTGCATGTTGGCGCCCATCAGCGCGCGGTTGGCGTCGTCGTGCTCCAGGAACGGAACCAGCGACGCGGCCACTGAGACCAGCTGCTTGGGGCTGACGTCGATGTAGTCGACCTCATCGCGCGGCACCAGCACAAAGTTGCCTGCCTTGCGCGCGTTCACCAGCTCAGCGGTGATGCGGCCTTTATCGTCGAGCTCCACGTTGGCTTGCGCGATCACGTGCCGGTCTTCCTCCCAGGCCGAGAGGTAAAACGAGAACGGCTCGTGGTCGATCAGCTTCTTGCGGCGCTCCTTGAGATCGGCGTTGGCTTTATCCGCATCTTTCAATTCGATGTGGTCGCCAACACGGCGCTCGCTGTCTCCGGCGTTGACCACCGTCACAAAGTCAACCACGCGCGCTTCGCGCACGCGGCGGTACGGTGACTCGATGAAGCCGTAGTCGTTGATGCGGGCGTAGCAGCTCAGTGAGCTGATCAGTCCAATGTTCGGGCCCTCCGGCGTCTCGATCGGGCAGATGCGCCCGTAGTGCGTGGGATGAACGTCGCGCACTTCGAATCCCGCGCGCTCGCGCGAGAGCCCGCCCGGTCCTAGCGCGGAGAGACGGCGCTTGTGCGTGATCTCCGACAGCGGGTTGGTCTGGTCCATGAACTGCGAAAGCTGTGACGACCCGAAGAACTCGCGGATGGCCGCCATCACCGGCTTGGCGTTGACCAGGTCGTGCGGCATGGCCGTGGACATCTCCTGGTACACGCTCATCTTTTCCTTGATGGCCCGTTCCATGCGCACCAGCCCGATGCGGAACTGGTTTTCCATCAGTTCGCCCACCGCGCGCACGCGGCGGTTGCCCAGGTGATCGATGTCGTCCACCGTGCCCAGGTTTTTGCGCAGCTTGAGCAAGTAACGGATGGTCCCGTAGAAGTCGTCGGGATCGAGCGTCCGCTTGTCCAGGCTGGTGGCGTCGTTTCTCTCGTGCAGCTTGATGTTGAACTTCAGGCGGCCCACCCGGCTGAAATCGTACTTGCGGGAATCGAAGAACATCCCGTGGAACAGCGCGGTGGCCGTGTCCAGGGTCGGCGGATCGCCGGGCCGCAGCTTGCGGTAGATCTCGATCAGGGCCTCTTGCGGCGTCTTGACCGAGTCGCGGCGCAGCGTCGCGCTGATCACGTTGCCCACGTCGTCGCGCTCGGGGAAGAAGACCTGAATCTCTTCCACGCCCGCGTCCATGAACTTCGAGAGCTTCTCCGGAGTGATCTCGGAGTTGGCCTCCAGCAGCACCTCGCCGCTGGAAGTGTCCACAATGTCGGAGACCGTGAAGGCTCCCTCGAGATCGGTGGTGTCCACGTCGATCTCGTTGATCTTCGCCTTCTGGATTTCCTTGAGCACAGCCGGCGAAATCTTGCGCCCGGAGTGCACCAGCTCATGCCCGCTCTTGTCCTTAATGCTGTGCGCCAGCTTCAGGCCGAGAAGATTTGTCGGCTTCTCCACGCTGCTCTCCAGGATCCAGCGCAGCTTCTTCTCGCGCAGGCTGATGCGATCCACGGTGTAGAAGGTGCGCAAAATGTCTTCATCGGAACGCAGGCCCAGGGCGCGCAGGAAGATGGTGCCCAGGAATTTACGCTTGCGGTCGATGCGCACGTAAAGAATGTTTTTCTGGTCGTATTCGAACTCCACCCACGATCCGCGGTAGGGAATGATCTTTCCCAGGAAGTAGGTGCGGTTGTTGGCCGTCTCAAAGAAGACGCCGGGCGAGCGGTGCAACTGGCTGACGATCACGCGCTCGGTGCCGTTGATGATGAACGTGCCGTTCTGCGTCATCAGCGGGATGTCGCCGAAGAAAACTTCCTGCTCTTTGATGTCGCGGATGCTCTTGTTGCCCGTCTCCGGGTCCTTGTCGTAGATGGTCAGGCGGATCGTGACCTTGAGCGGCGCGGAGTAGGTCATGCCGCGCTCTTCGCACTCGGCCACGTCGTATTTCAGCTGCAGGCCAACCGGGTCGCCGCACTTGTTGCAGAAGTCGGGCGTGTTGGCGTTGTACGTGCCGCACTTGGTGCAGAGCACGTCGCCGGGATGAAACGGGTCCGTGATGACGGTGTTGCCGCAGTTGCGGCAGGTAGTGCGCAGGTGATGCAGACCCTTGAGGTGTCCGCACTTGCACTCCCAGTTGCCGATGGCGAAGTCAACGAACGCCAGCTCGGAGACGTTGCGAAAATCGGTGATGGGGAATACAGACTGAAAGACTGCCTGCAGACCGCTGTCGTCACGCTCGCTGGGCAGCTTGTCCATCTGCAGGAAGCGATCATACGAGCGCTTCTGAACCTCGATCAGGTTCGGGATCTGCAGAGCTGCCGGAATCTTGGAAAAGTCGAAACGATAACGGGAGGCGCCATTCTTGTTCGGCATGAATAAACTCCTGAGGATATCTGGCGATTCACTCTTCGTCCGGTGAATCTTAATTTCGCGCCCGAAAGCCACTTGCTTTTCTCGGGCAAACTCTGTTAATTAAGCAGCTTCAAACGATCTTGATCTCGCGGTTTCGCAAAGACAGCAAAGCGGGCTGCAGGGACGAGAGTTCCCGGCAGCGCCGCGAAGCGATCTTAGGTGAATAAGTTTTTATCTCAGCGCCCGTCTGAGTCAGACCGTTCTCGGCCCGTTTTCACGGACCTGTTAAATAACGACACCGCCGCAGGTCAGGCCGCAGCCCTCAAAGCTGAATTTTCCCTTTTTGGAACGCCGCACCGTGCCTGCCATGAACTACCGGTTAGGGTAAGAATCCGCCGTTATTATTTGATAACAGAAGTCCTTCCCCGGATTCAAATTGGCTTTGGGTGGGTACAGGTCCTTCCAGACATGTACCCAGGCCCCAAATCCCTTATTTCACCTCGACAGTCGCGCCCGCGTCGGTGAACTTCTTTTTGATAGTCTCCGCCTCTTCCTTGGAAACGTTCTCCTTGATCGGCTTGGGAGCGCCATCAACCAGGTCCTTGGCTTCCTTCAGACCCAGGCTCGTCACCTCGCGTACTGCCTTGATTACATTGATCTTATTGGCCCCAGCGCCGGTCAGCACCACGGTGAACTCGGTCTTCTCGGCTGCTGCCGGAGCTGCGCCCGCCGCCGCTCCTCCTCCAGCCATCACGACCGGGGCTGCCGCCGCCGCGGACACACCCAAGCGCTCCTCGAGCTTCTTGACCAGCTGGGCCGCGTCCAGAAGGCTCAGCCCGACTATCTGTTCTTCCAACTGTTGCAAGTCTGCCATTTTGTAATCTCCACTTTTCGAATCAAATTTGTGCTATTCGCCGCCATCACCCCATCGCGTTCCAATGCGCCCAGACTAGCGCCACGTGAGCCGCTTACGGCGAGAACCCCTGTCCGGGAACGGCCGCACCCGCCGCGCCCGCACGCAAGAACCGTTAACTCCCGGCTGCTTCGCCGGCTTCTTTGAATTTCTTCTTCTCCACGCCCTGGTTGATGACCACCGCCAGATCGCGGCCAACGGCATTCATCACCGTGACCAGCCGCTGCGCCGGAGCGTTCATCAGGAACAGCAGCTTGGAGTAAATCTCTTCCTTCGAAGGCATGGTGGCCAGGGCCTTGATCTCTTTGGTCGAGATCACCTTGCCTTCCAGGACTCCCGATTTGAAGGAGAATTCCGGGTTGTCCTCGACGTATTTGCTCAGCGCCTTAGCCAGCGCCACCGGATCGCCCTCGGTGTAAGCGATGGAGGTCACGCCCTTCAGCCCCTTCAGCGCTTCGGCGACTTTCGTTCCATCACCGGCCCGCGAAGCCAGCGTGTTTTTGACCACCTGGTATCTGGCGCCTGCCGCGCGGATGGTCTTCCGCAGTTCAAAATCCTTGGCGACGGTGAGCTTGGAGAATGTGCCCACAATCATGCTGCTGGCTTTCTGCAGGTCGCTGTTCAACTTTGCGATCTGTTCCGCTTTTTTGGCCTTGGTAACTGCCATTGTCTGATCCTTTTCTCTTGTCGCTACGCCTTGGAGGCGGCCTCTACTGCGCTGGTGTCAATCGAGATGCCCGGACCCATCGAGGACGAAATATAAGCGCCCTTGATGTACTTGCCCTTGGCTACGGCGGGCTTGGCCCGAACCACGCTGGAGATCACCGCGGTTGCGTTGTCCACCAGCTTGTCCGGCGCAAATGAAATCTTGCCCACCGGAACGTGAACCAGGGCAGTTTTATCGGTGCGAAACTCGACTTTACCGGCCTTGATTTCCTTGACCGCCTTGGCGATGTCAAAAGTCACGGTGCCGGTCTTGGGGTTGGGCATCAGGCCCTTCGGGCCGAGCACCTTTCCCAGTTTGCCGACCGACTTCATCATGTCGGGCGTGGAGATCACGGCGTCAAAATCCGTCCAGTTTTCCTTCTGGATTTTTTCCACCATCTCCTCGCCGCCTACAATGTCGGCGCCTGCTGCTTCGGCTTCGCGAATCTTCTCTCCGCCCGCGATAACCAATACCTTCTTGGACTTGCCCAGCCCGTGCGGCAGAACCACCGTGCCGCGAACCATCTGGTCGGCGTGCTTGGGATCAACGCCCAGGCGCAACGTGACCTCCACGGTCTCGTCGAACTTGGCGTACTTCACTTTCTGCAGCAGCGGCACAGCCTCGCTCAGCGGGTACGGCCGCTTCTCCACCGCCGCCCGCGCCTTGGTAATGTTCTTTCCTGCTTTGCGAATCATGATTTGCTTCCCTCATCTCCCACCGCAGCGGGTTCTTCTCCGCGCCGTGGTATTAACGACTTCAAAATCTCAGACAACGTCAATGCCCATGCTGCGCGCCGTGCCCTTCACGCTCTTGATGGCGGCGTCGAGCGAAGCAGCGTTCAGGTCCGGCATCTTCTGCTTGGCAATATCGGCGACCTGTTTCTCGGTCACCTTGCCGACTTTCTCCTTGTTGGGTGCGCCTGAACCTTTGGCAATGCCCGCCGCGCGCTTCAGCAATACCGACGCCGGCGGCGTCTTGGTGATGAAGGTGAAGGAGCGGTCGTTGTAAACGGTGATAACCACGGGAATGATCAGACCGGCCATCTCTTTGTTCTGCGTGCGCGCGTTGAACTGTTTGCAGAACTCCATGATGTTGATCTGCGCCTGGCCCAATGCCGGGCCTACGGGTGGCGCCGGAGTGGCTTTTCCCGCTTCGATCTGCAGCTTCACTTGCGCTTGTATTTTTTTCGGTGCCATTCTTGTCCCGATCCTATGGTTGTGTGGCACAGGCACTCTTGCCTGTGCTTCTTCCTGCTTATCCACCCTGAAAAGCGTTCCAGCTCGCAGGGCTCCCTGTCTCCGCCAGAGATAAGGACCCTAAGCGACCTTCTCTACCTGCCCGAATTCGAGCTCCACCGGAGTCGCACGGCCAAAGATCGTGACCATCACTTTCAAGGTCTCGCGATCTTCGTTCACCTCATCTACCGTCCCGTTAAAGTTGGCGAAGGGGCCGTCGGTGATGCGCACAGTCTCGTTTTTTTCAAACTTGACCTTGATCTTCGGCTTGTCCTTGCCCACGTTCACGCGATAGACGATCTGATTGACCTCTTCCTCGCTCAGCGGCGTGGGATCATTCGCAGTGCCCACGAAACCGGTGACGCGCGGCGTGGATTTCACCACATGCCACACGTGGTCGCCTTCGCCTCCGGTGCGGAAGCCGGCCAGGTCCATCTGCACCAGCACGTAGCCGGGATAGAACATGCGCTCCACGGTATATTTCTTGCCGCCGCGGATCTCGGTGACAGGCTCGGTGGGTATCACCACCTTGCCGATCTTCTCTTGCAGGCCAAAAGCCTGAATGCGCGATTCCAGCGATTCTTTTACCTTTCGCTCAAATCCTGAATACGTGTGGATGATGTACCACTTCATATTCGGATTGGCGTTTTCCGCGGGAATAGGCTCGGTTATGTTTTGCTCTTCCATACTTCCATCAACCTTCCTGTTGAGGGCTACTTCACGCGGTGCAACAACCACGTGACGCTGCTTCCGATGACGTAATCGATGGCAAAGAAATAAACGCCAAAGATAATGACAGTGATGATCACGACCAGCGTGGTGGCCTGAACTTCCTTGCGGCTGGGAAACGTGACCTTCCGCATCTCATTGCGAACATCGGATAGAAAACTGCTTACGCGCACGGGGAAGCTCCTCAGCTTTCCGCCCAACCCCTCTTCATCGCGCATCATGGTTGCTGCCTTTGCCATTCGTCCTTCTTTCCTGCCCTGCGATCGGACTTCCGATCGCTCCTGTTGTTTCTCGCCCGCCGGCGGCTTCCGCCGTTCCGGCTTCCTGCATTTCTGGCAGGGGCGGAGGGATTCGAACCCCCAAGTCCGGTTTTGGAGACCGGCAGTTTAGCCATTGAGCTTACGCCCCTAAATTCAGCACTTAGCCATTAGCTTTGGTCTCAGTCGCTCGAACACTAGACTGAAGTCTGCTTGAGCTTTAGCGAATGGCCATTTGCCTACTTAACCTCTTTATGCGGCGTATGCTTGCGGCAACGCTTGCAAAACTTGCTGAACTCAAGCCGGCCAGTGGTCGTCTTTTTGTTCTTGGTGGTCGAGTAGTTGCGCTCTTTGCACTCGCCGCACTGTAAAGTCACGATTTCTCGCATGATGCTTGATTCCTGATTTGGTAATTTTAAAATTTGGTAATTTGGCAATTGATTTTTTGGTTTTTCAATTACCAACTTGCCCAATTACCCAATCGCCTTTACTGAATGATCTCCGAAATTGTTCCTGCGCCCACTGTCCGTCCGCCTTCGCGGATCGCGAACCGCAAGCCCTTCTCCATGGCCACCGGCGTGATCAGCTCGATGGTCAGCGCCACGTTG